>Ga0129342_1000375_pt1 | contig 18746 bp, 26 predicted proteins | sample CPBDNA_5_FD_94426 | JGI IMG/M metagenome (GOLD analysis project Ga0129342, IMG submission 94426) | Freshwater to marine salinity gradient microbial communities from Chesapeake Bay, USA - CPBay_Sum_15_0.2_DNA | ecosystem: Environmental > Aquatic > Marine > Coastal | place: USA: Chesapeake Bay...
ACAGCATCTTAAAGAATGGTGGACGTGTTGAGGGTATTATCAAAACGGGTAAAAATGTAAACCTTACAGAATCACAAATTAAAACAGTTAAGAAACAGTTTAAAGACCATTATTCAGGCGCGGAGAAGTCTGGAATGCCATTAGTTCTTTATGGAGAAATGGAATATGTGAATTTAGGTTTAAACCCTACCGAATTAAGTTATTTGAAAAGTAAGAATTTGAGTCGAGATGATATATTCATGTTGTTTGGTATACCAAAAGTTATACTTTCACAGACTGACGGTGTAAATTATGCAAATGCTAAAATCGGTATGCAAGTGTTCCTTTCTGAAACAATTAAACCTTTAGTTGATGCAATTGTTAATAAACTCGACCAAGAACTTCTCCCAGACAAAAATCTTTCTTTAACATATGTTGACTTTGTTCCTAAAGATAAAGATTATGAGCTTAAAATTAGAGATAATGCCTTGCAAAATGGTTATATGACGATTAATGAGGTACGGAAACGGGAAGGATTAGAGCCGGTTGACGGTGGGGATAAATTATTAATTCCTTTTAATAAAGCACCCTTGGAATAGTTTATGAAACATCCTTTGACTAATAAAAATAAAAGACAAAGATATTATAGTGAGTACTTGAAAAAGTCTGATAACCGAGAAGGACGTTTCTTGTTTCGGTTTAGACGTTACTTATACAAGCAACTCGAAAGGGTTGTTAAACAAATACAGGATTCATCAGATATTAGGTTTATCAAAAACAAAGGGTTTGACGAAAACGTATTTAACGAGTCTTTGGAAGTTAATTTATTAATAGATGTTATATTTCCTTTTTTAGAAGACTTGATGCAAGAGGTTGGAGAAGACGCTATGAACATGCTTGGAGAGTCGAACTTTGACATGACAACTGATATAAGAAAATGGTTGGATTATAAAGTCAAAGTATTTGCTAAAAGTGTGACGGAAACAACATTCAAGAAGCTTAAAAAAGAGTTCAAAGAAAGTTTTGATAAAAACGAAGGCCGAAAGACGTTAATAAAGCGTATTGAGCGGACTTATAAAGATATTTCAAAAGGGCGCGCAAAGACTATCGCCCGAACAGAAGTTCAAGGGGCTACACAAAACGCAGTTTTCGAGGGGTACAAACAAGCCAATGTTCCTACTAAGATATGGGTTGCTACACCAGATGAAAAAACACGTGACACGCATAGAACACAAGATGGCGAGGAGCGTGCACTTAATCAATCATTTAGCAATGGTTTAATGTACCCGGGAGACCCAAACGGCGCACCAAGCGAGATAATCAATTGTAGATGTACTATTTAATAAAAAATTTATGAAAAAATTTTATTCAATCATACCTTTTAACACTAAAAGTATTGATGATAAAGAATATACTTTAGAGGGCGTGTTTTCAACTTCAGATGAAGACCGACACGGGGATGTTGTAGAACAGGATTGGGAGTTAGAACGGTATTTTACAAATCCAGTAATTTTGAACAGCCACCAGCAATTTGATGCAACGGAAACAATTGGGAAAATGGAAGCCTTAACAGTAAAAAATGGAAAACTAGAGGGAAAAATCAAATTTGCAGTAAATGAAAATCCAAAAGCTAAAATAATTTTTGATTTATATGCAGGTGGATTCTTAAATGCGTTTAGTGCGGGATTCATACCAAAAGCTTTTTCAAACGACGGTAAGATAATGAAAAGTGAGCTTTTAGAAGTTAGCGCAGTAGCAGTACCCGCAAACGCAATGGCCCTTGCGAAAAGCGCGGGAATTGACGTAGCACCACTATTCAAAGGAGAGTCTAAAAAAGCCGATGATATAACAGATTTCCCAGAAAAGGGGGGTAATAAAAAGATTAGCTTGAAAAATAGTCAGTACCGTCAATTTGATTATCAGTTCGCAAAGAATATCAAAGATAATTATCCAGATATTTGGCGTAAAGGTGGCAACATACGAGGAAATGAAGCATTTGGGTTGTGGGAAAAGGCTCGAAGTGGTGATGATAGTACATCGGTTATTAATTGGATTAAAGAGCGTGAAGCTTGGATGGCAAGACATAAGGATAATAAGAATATTGAGGGTGTAGTCGCAATTATGAAGTGGGGTGGTGTTGGTAGTAGAGGAATTAGCTATATGAAAAAGTTAATGAATGAGCAAAAGGAAAAGTCAGTTGAAATAGTAAAAACGCCGACGAGGTCAAAAATTAAATTAGTAAACAATATTATTAAAGATATTGGCGAGATAAACAAGGTCGAAACCTGTTCTAAGAACAGCAGAGCAAACACAAAAAATAAAATAAATAGAGTAATAAGAAATTTAATAAAATTGAAAAATAATATTTAACGTATGGAATTTTACAAATATTTACTTTCTCTTTTACAAAAAGGTTATGCGTCTAACGCTGAAAAAACAGCATTAAAAATGATGTATAAATCTTTAGAAGAGGATAAACAAGAAGAAGTTACAGCGGAAGTTGAAGAAGCTTTATCTTTACCAGAGGACGCAGAAGCTAAAGACGAAAATAAAGAAGACGAAAAAGATGAGAATGAGGACGAGTTAGAAAAAAATGTTAATGATTTAGTTTCAAAGAAATTAGATAAAGCAGTTTCTGCTTTAACAGAAAAAGCAGAAAAAGAATTCAAAGACTTCTTAGCTAGCCAAAAAGATTCTCGAGAGAAAAAAGCAGGAATCTACAACAAAGATGTAAAAAAATCACGAGAACAAGTAAATAAAGAAGTTACTAGTTTCTTAAAAGCAGTAATGAAAAATGATGTTTTCGCTTTACAAAAAGACCTTTCAACAGGTGTTGATGCATCAGGTGGATATTTATTACAAAACGAATTTGTTGCGGAAATCCAACACTTAGTTACTGAATATGGTGTTGCACGTCGAGAATTTACAACATTCCGAATGTCAACAAAAACATTAGATTTAAACGCTTTAGCTACTGACCCAGTTGTAAGTTGGGAAGACGAAATGGCGGCTACATTGTCAACTGACTTCACTATTGACCGTGATTCTTTAACACCAAAGAAACTTAAGGCAATTGTTCCTATGTCAGAGGAATTATTTGAAGACAGTGAAATTGACATTGCGTCTTATTTAGCGAAAAGAATTGCTGAAAAATTAGCGCAAGCTGAGGATGATGCATTCTTTAATGGTGACGGTTCATCTGCTTACGGTTCTTTTACAGGATTATTAAACAATACCTCTGTAAATACTGTAACAATGGCACAAACAGGATACTCAAATATTGATGCTGATGACTTGTTAGACATGCAAGACTCAACACCACAAGGAGCTCATGCGAATGGTAAATACTACATGCACCGTTCTATTTTCAACTTTGTACGTAAGTTAAAAGATGCAGACGGAAACTATATTTATCAACGGCCTGCGGACGGTCAGCCAGCTACAATTTGGGATAAACCTTATGAATTAGTTGAGGTTATGCCTGCGAAAACAGCAACGGCAGCGGATTCAGCATTCGTATTATTCGGAGACTTGAAAAAAGCTTGTGTGTTAGGTATTCGAAAAGACATGACTGTTTCACGGTCAACAGACGCTACTATTAAATCAACAGATACTGTTACTGATTTAAACTTATTCCAACGGGATATGGTTGCAATGAAGTTCTTAGAACGAATCGGGTTTGTGGTTATTTTACCGACAGCGGTTACACGTTTAAAAACAGCTCCATCGTCTATTTAGTACGTTTATATTCAAGGCTTTTACTAGCCTTGATATAAGCGTGTTATATGAAAATTTATTGTTATAAAGACAATCGAACAGGGATATATAAAGAATCTCAAGAACCTCTTGACCCTACTTTTTACAAGCTTATAAATATTAAAAAAAACGCAATAATTACTAATAAAGATATATGGCAAAAGGGTATACAACGGAATCACAAATAGAAAATTTCCTTGGTATTAGTATACCGACAGGCGAAGCTGATTTCTACATTGAGGCTGCAGAAAATTTTATTGACCAATATTGTGATAGGAACTTTAAAGCTGATACGGTGGCAAGTGAGCGTGTTTATGATGGAGAGGGCGGAGACCTTTTGAATATTGATGAGTGTATTGAAATTACAGAGGTTAAGAGGGGTTTAAGTATTTATGGTGATTCAACAGAAACATTAAGTCCAGACGTTGCGGGTGGATATTATAAACTACCAAACAATTATAGTGTGAAAAATTTAGCTATTGACTGTTTGCATTTACGAGATAAAACATGGTTAAGTGGTTTTCAAAATCATAAAGTAACGGCAAAATGGGGCTTTTCTGAAAATCCACCAGATGCGGTTGAAATGGCTTGTACAATATTAGCGTCAGGATATTATCATTTTAATAAAGGTGGAGCGTCAGGAAACGTCTCGAGTGAGCGTATCGGGAACTACCAAGTCTCATATCCGACTAAAAGTGCGAATGATTTATATAAAAGAGTTTACCAGTTATTAAGTCCATATAAACGATTTAGTTTATGATAGAGAATTTTTATACAACTAGTTTCACGGTCTCTCGGTTATCATATGCAGGTGGTAAAGGAACGTATGCAAGCGTAGGAACGTTTTATGGTCATATGCAACAAGCCCAGACACTAACAGCGGAACAGTTGCCGAATCGTTTTGCTGAGGTTCATAGTGTGTGGTGTGATGAATCAACGGACGTTAAAGCAGGCGATAGGATAAATGATGGTACGAACGACTATAAGGTGCAGGGTGTACAACTCAACAATGTAGGTTTAAATCGACATAAAGAATTATTAGTAAATAAAGAACATGCCGAGTAAATCAGTTAAAATTGTGGGTTTAGAAGCTTTTAGACGGGCTTTAATACAAAATCCGATATATGTTGCAAAAGAGGCGCGTATGTTCCTTGTTAGGGCAATGGCGTTGTATAAAAGGGAGATACGGACTAGACCTTGGGTGGTTGGTAGAAGTGGGGGCGGTGTTCCAGTAGACACGGGAAACTTAAGAGATACGCATAAAACTCAGTTTAAAAAGTTATCGGCTCGACTATATCCGACAGCACGATATGCAAAATTTGTTCATGACGGAACGTCAAGGCAGAAAGCAAGACCATGGCTTGATTATGCAAAACAAGAAAAGGAGCGTGAAGTAAAACAGCTTGAAAAGAATTTATTAAAAAATATTACAAAGAAGTTAGCGGATTAATATGTTTCAGACATTTATACCAAAAATAAAGACAACATTACAGTCGGTAACAGAAATTCAAGAGGTAAAAGGATACCCAACAGATAAAATCGGCGGTTACCCTTGTGCAATCGCTATTCCTACAAGTTTCAATAATCGGTACTTAACGAATGCTAGTAATTTAAAAGGCTTTTCATTTACAATATTTTTACTTGTTGAGATGGAACAATTGGGAAGACAACAGGCTTATGAAGTTGTTATGCCAGAGTTAGTTGATTCAGTTTTAACGGCTTTTGATAATGATTGGGGTTTCGCCTCGATACTAGGTTCAAATCGGATTTGGCAAGTGGTAGATGCAGGGGATTGGTTTGTCGATAATATAGATGAGGGGGAAGTTTTGGTCGCGGAGCTTACTTTAACAATAAACATGTCAAACGACATTTAATATTAAATATATAAAAATATGAGTGAATTAATAGGACGACAAATAGAATTAGGGGTTGGAGTTGAGAATGTACGAGGTACTCCAGCGTCAACAGCTGAAAAATGGTTAAAAAAAGTTAGTGCTACATTAATTGAACGTGCGGAACGTGCCATTGATGCAAGCGTTCATAATAACTTAGCTGATAGTGACAACGCTACTATTACAAAAAAATGGGTTGAAGGTGATTTGGATATGAACTTACACATCGATGCTTTCGGATACTTCTTATATAATTTATATGGTAGTGTTTCAAGCTCTGTAGTTAGTGGTTCAGTTGTAGACCATACTTTCAGTTTAGAAAATAGTATTAGCCATGCGTCTTTGGCTTTTTTCGCAAAAGATGGTTCAAACAGCCAAGAGGTTATTAATAATGCAATGATTAAAACCTTAGAAATTACAGCGAATGTTGATGACCATGTAGGGGTTTCAATGGGAATTGTTGGGAAAACTGTTGTGGCGAATGGTGACACGCCGTCATATGATACTGAATATGATTTTATTGGGCGTGATGTTTCGGTTAAATTTGCCGATACTCTTATCGGTTTAGGCTCAGCACAAGCTATCAATGCTAAAGATTTAACTATTACTTTTGACCAAGGTACTATTGTTGATTATATCTTAGGTTCATATAATCCAGATGATATTTATAACACGAAAATGTCAATTGAGGGAGAATTCACAATGAATTACATTGATGATACTGAAAAAGATATTTACATGAATGACACGGCAAAATACATGCAAATCACTATTGAGGGGCAAACAGATATCGGGAGTGGGAACTTCCCAACTGTAACAATTGTATTACATAAGGTTAAATTCATGGATTGGAGCAGAGACGATTCAAGTGATTCATTAGTTTCACAAACAATCGGGTTTAAAGCATTTTATAATGATACTGAGTCTAAACAATCAGAAATCACATTACGAAACTTAACAGCCGAATATGATTCGCCTTTAACAGCCTAAAAAAAAGGGGGTGGATTTCTCCACTCCTTTTATTTAAAGTTATACATTCTTTCAAACCTCTCGTTATTAATTGTTAAAAAGTAGATACTTTCAATAATTGAGATGGTCAATGGGATTGTCGTCCAAAAGAATATTAAATATAGAATACCGCTTAAAGGTTTACCTATATAAAATCTATGTGCGCCAAACCATCCAAAGAATAAAGCTATTAAAGACGCTATATATTTACGTTTCATATCTATTAAAAATTAATTAATTAGATAACCATATCATAATTATAACAAAAAGTCAATAACATATCTATATGATTAATAATAAAAATATAATTGAATTAAAAAATTATACTGTAGAAGTGATTACAAGCCTAACATGGGGCGAAAAGGAAGATATTCAAGCTAGTGTTATAAGTTCGGGCGTGCAAATCAATAAGGACGGTGGAACTTTACAAGGGAAAAACATTGTAGATTATAAAATTAAGATTATTGAAACTCTTATTAAAAAAATTGTTGACAAGGATGGTGTAGAAATTCCTTTCTCAATAGAATGGTTGAGAGGTTTAGACGTACAAGATGGAGATACTTTATATAGCGCAGGAGAAAGTTTGATAGTCCCAAAAGCTTAGACCCGGAGTTTAGTCGCCATGTGAAAAATGAGTTATTAGGTAAAAAGGGCTTGAAGTATACGATAATGTGGTTTTTATCTGATAGGTTCGGATGGACGCCTAAACAAATACGGGATATGTCAATTGATGATATAAATTATTATTTACAAGTTGAGAAAACAAAATCTCAAGTTGAAAAATATTTAGAAAAAAAACATGCCAGAAAGTAGAGAATTACAATTACAACTTACGCTAAATGATAAAATGAGCAGTGGTTTATCCTCTGCTAGTTCAAGTTTGGCAAGTTTTGCAAAGGTTGGCGTTGCAGCGTCAGCGGCTGCAGTTGCAGGGCTTGGCGCTACTCTTGCGGCTGCGGTCAAACAAGCATCTGAATTTGAAACAAAAATGGCGAATATGGCGACGTTGATTAGCGGTGACTCTACCGAAGCAATTGATGGTTTGAAAGATGGTATTTTAGATTTAGCAAAAGTTATTCCAAAGAATGCGAATGAACTTGGAGCGGCTGCTTACGATGTTTTGTCAGCGGGAATCGAGGGTACAAACGAACAGTTGGCGGTACTTGAAGCATCAGGTAAACTTGCCGTTGGTGGGCTTGGAGAAACAAGCGAAGCGGTTGATATTGTTACATCTGCGATTAATGCTTTCGGTATTGATGCAAATGAAGCAAATGAGGTTGCGGATTCTTTTTTCTTAGCTGTTAAAAACGGTAAAACTACTGTTTCACAACTTTCGCAAGGTTTTGGTCAAATTGCACCACTAGCGAACGAGGTTGGTGTCGAGTTCAATGAACTATTAGCATCAGCATCGGCTTTAACAACAACGGGTTTGCAGGCTAGTGTAGCTTATACGCAAATTAGAGCCGCTTTATCAAACTTATTGAAACCAACTGAAGACATGCAAACCGCTTTTGGTATTCTTGGAATTACAAGTGATAATTTGAGCCAAAGGCTTTCAGATGATGGATTGATAAATTTATTTACACAATTAAAAACAGTCGCCGAACAAAACGGAATTGAGATGGCTAAGATGTTTGGTTCTGTAGAGGGTTTAAATGCGGTACTTTCATTAACAGGTGAAACGGGCGAAAAGGCAGTGCAAATTTTTGAACAAATGGCTGGTGAAGCGGGTATGTTAGACGAGGCTTTTGCTAAACAACAACAGACAGTAAATAACCTTTGGCAAATCTTAAAGAATAACTTAAATGTAGCTTTGATTGAGCTTGGTGAGGTTGTTTTGCCACCAGTTATAAAAACAATGGAGTATTTGAACCAAAATGTTTTTCCCGCCGTGATTAAAGGTGTTGAGTCGTTACAATGGGCTTTTAATAACTACAACATTATTGCAGAGCAAACAAGCCAACGTATATCAGAAATTTTGGGTATTATAGAGTCAAAAACGGGGTTGGTTACTCATTTTCAATTTGTTTGGGATATGTTACGAAATGCCTTTGTAAATGATTTAATGCCAGCATTTAATAATTTGTTACAAATTATATTACGACATCAAGATGAGTTGAGGTTTTTGGCGGGGGTTGTATTACAAGCGGTTATATTAGCAGTGAAAACATTTACATTCCAATTGACATTAGCGGTTACAACTTTTTCAAAACTTTTGAACATAATAACGTCGGTCGCGAATTTTATTGATAGAACTTTAACTCCAGTATTTAACGGGATTAAAAATTCTATACAATTTGTTATCGACAAGGTTCAATTATTAATTCAAAAATTGCAAGAGCTTAAAAATAAGGGGGGTGTAACAAGTGCTTTGACAAACGCGGGGCTTGGAGTCGCACGAAATATGTTACCAGTACCATTCGCGAAAGGTGGGATTGTTACAGGACCTACAAACGCTCTAATTGGTGAGGCTGGACCAGAGGCGGTCATTCCCTTAGACAAGCTTAAAAATTTTGGCGGTGGTGGGATTAGTGTTGTTGTTACAGGAAATAATATTACAAGTGATACAGATTTATCAGAATTAGGCGAGCAGGTTGCCGAGAGTATTATGAACAAATTAAGATTAAATGAACGTTTAACATTCGGATAATATGGCTATAACGGTAACAGTCAATTCAATAGATAGAACAAATTTGATTATTCAAACAAGTCTTTCAGTTACCCAAAACTTAACATCTCAGGTAGATACAGCATCTTTTATGTATCGTAAGTATGGAAGTAGAACGTTTGTACCTGCTATCAATGACACGGTAGAAATAACAGATGATGCAGGTTCAACTATTTTTTCAGGGAAAATACAAACAATTGATGAATCGGTTGAGTCAGTCGAGGGTGTGAAATATAGTGTTAAATGTGTAGACCATACAGATGATTTGATTAATACGCTTTTTTCGGCAAGTTATTCGAGTGATACGGTGGGAAATATTATTGCTGATATTATTACAAATTATATGAGCGGTTTTACTACGGTAAATGTGAATTGTAATGTAACGATTGACAAAATTGTTTTTAATCAGGTATCAGTTTTTAAGGCAATAAAAAGACTTGCTGATATTGTACGGTTTCAATGGTATGTAGATGAAAATAAAGATATTCATTTTTTCCCAAAGTTTACAAAGACAGCACCGTATAATTTAACAGATACAAGCGGGAACTATATTTATAAAAGTTTGAGACGAAAAATAGACGGTTCGCAAATTGTAAACAAAGTAATTGTGCGTGGTGGAGAGTATGACGGTTCATCTTACACAGACGTTATTACTGTTAAAGGGAATGACTCAAAAAGTTTCAAACTACCTTACAAAATGGCAAACTTAACCGTTGAGCTAGATACAGGGGCGGGATATTCGAGTCAAACCGTTGGGGTTGATTTTATTGATGACTTTACGACCAAAGATGTTTTATACAACTTTAATGATAAAACAATACGATTCCAAACAGCATTATCAGATAATGACAAGATACGTTTTTCAGGAAATCCAAAAGTTAGAGTGTTGGCTATTGCAGAGGATACGGCGAGTCAAGCAACTTACGGTGTAAGGGGTAAATTAATTCGCGATAATTCAATTGAAGATTTGAATGTGGCACGTCAAAGAGCATCGGGGGAGATTACTGCCTACAAAGATGCAGTTTCAAATTTAAGCTTTAGTACTTACACGGCGGGTTTACGTGCGGGTATGGTTATCAACCTAAATAGTACGATTCGAAATACTACTGATGACTATATCATTAAAACGGTTAAATTTAGCTTTCATGATAATACAAGGTTTAAATATACGGTTCAGGTTGTTACTACGGAAAAATACGGGCTAATAGAGCTTTTGCAAAGATTGTTAGAGCCAGATTCAGCACTAGAGAATGAAAATGAGGTTGCCGAAAAGCTTGAAACGAATATAGACACGATAAACATTACAGAACTAATTACGAATGTAACGCCCGAGCAGGACTTCACAAATTTAACACTTATTGAGGATATACAAGATAATCCGTTGGGGGCGAATACAGAGCCGTTTTATGTATTAGCACCATACTTCCCATCAAGCCATTCGGACACAAAGCGTGTTGGATATTTAGATAATTCATTACAAGTCTATTAATATGATTAAAGAAGCATATTTAAATAAAATAAATATCAGGGGCGAAATTTCCACATTTAAAATTAAGGGGGATTTAAAACTTGATACAAAAACCTTTGCGGACTTAAATGTCGTTGACCTTTTAAGACAGTATCGCTTAACAGGAAATAAGAAAATATTAAGTTTTCTTAAAGAACAAGGATTATTGCTAGAAGTTACAGAAAAACAAAATTTGATTGTTACGGCTGGTTTAAATGTAATTACTAGGCTTTTGAGCGGTGATACAACTTACTCGGGCGAAATTAATGATGGTGCGGTTGGTACGGGTGCGAGTCCGTCACCAGTTGTTGGGGATACTACACTAGACACAGAGCTTTACCGAAACGCAAAAGTTAGTGCAGCCGCAAGTTCAAACATCGCTTTTGTTGACTTTGTATATGCGGCGGGCGATTGGAACGGAACGGCAACAGAATTCGCGAACTTTATTGATGGAGATGGAACAGGGAATCCAGACACAGGCCAAATGTTCAGTTATATTGCAACAGGTGGATGGACGAAGTCGAGTTCTGAGAGCCTGTTTGTAAGTTGTAAATATACGATTAATTAATACATAAGCTATGCCATTAAAAACATGGATTGCTGGCGATAAAGTAAACGCTAGTGATTTAAACAAGGTTATACAAGATGCATTAAAAGGTACTGTTTATGATTATAACGCAGGTGAAACAATTGACGGAACGACAACTCCTGTTTGTGTGTACATTAAACACGATGATTCTGAATTGTATAAAACGGACGCTAGTTTTTCGGATGAAAGATTAGAGACGTTTATCGGTATGATTTTAAATTCCACAAGTGACGGTAATGAAGCTGAATTGCAAACAAGGGGGGTTGTAACAATACCAAGTGTAACAATGACATCATCTATTTCGGCAACAGAAGACCAAAAACAAGATGTTGATACATCCTCAACATGTACACAAAATATGTCGGCTGTAAGTACTGACCGCTTTTCAATAGGATTTAAAACGGGTGCAAAGGTTGGGAATATCAAAAATATAAAACTTTACGTGAATGGTAGTACACCATCAGGTGTAACAGCAATTGTTGACCTTTACGCAATGGACTCAAGCGGTGAGCCTACAGGTTCATCCTTGGGAACAAGTGGTGGTAAAACTATCAATGCCGGTGGTGCAGAATATACATTTGTATTTTCAACACCTATTGAAGTTGTACAAGACACGGAATATTGCGCAGTGCTAAGCTTGAGTGCTATTACATCAGGAACAGTTACAATTGAGGGTTCAAATGGCGCAGGTACGCCAAATTCAATTTATACTTGGGCGAATGCTCCTGCAACATATAATTATTATTCAAGCAACAGTGGTTCTACTTGGTCAAGCTTAACTAATATCAATCACCCCTACTTTATTGTTGAGTACACGGAAAAACAACATTTCTTTGGTGATAATATATTCTTATCAGAGACGGCAGGTGAATATACTTTGGATGTACCCGACATCACAAGTGCTTATATTCGTAAAATAGGTAGATTGTTAAATCAAACATCATTTTTACTTGAAAAAAGAGAGAGTGTTTATTTAGGGGAAGCAGACACGGGCGATTTAGAAGGTGGTTCAATTGCAGCGCAAGCCTTTATTCATGCACCTGCTAGAGCTTTGAAAGCCACAGTAAAAATCCAGTCAAGGCAATCTGCCGATGAATCGGAGCGTGAATTCGACATAATAAAAGGTGAAACACAGACCGTTTATGTTGATGACCAAGCGGGGGATTACGGTTTTACATTGACGTGGACAAGTAACATGTTGCATATAGGAGCGTCGCCACTTGCAATAGCAGATTTCAGGGCTTTTATTAAATTTTATACATAATTAATTTTAAAAAAATATATGACGAAAAAAACAAGACAGTATTCTGAAGTGTTGTCGGCTACTACAACGGTTCAATATCACACGTTACCATCTTTTACGCGCCTAACTATTATTAATTTAGGAAGTCAAGATGTAGACATTAATGTAGACAATGACATTGCGGATGTTACGCGAAAAAAAATCACATTAATCCCACGAACACCTTATGAAATTGCGGTTGGTTCTCATATTTTGCATTATCAAGCAACAGTAGGAACTCAAACACTTCAATTAGTTGGTACACGAACAGAAAAAGAATAAAAAAATAACTTAATTTATACTTATGTTTAAAAAATTAAAAAGTTTAATCTTACCGTTAGTTGTTGGGGTTTTTATTGCTAGCGCAGTATCGGCGCAAATTGGTGGCGGTTCGATTGGAACTCCGAGTCTTTGGAAAGTTGAGGGTAACGCAATTTTACCAATTACAAGTACAAATGAAATCGGTTCATCAAGTGAACGTATATCTAAAATTTGGGCTACTGATGGCGACTTTAGTTCTTTAAGTTTTGGGGGTATTGCAACATCTGATATAGATATGCAAGGAAACGACATTTTAAATGTTGACCAAATCAAAGGGAATAGCCAAGCAGTACATATTGGTACAGGGACACCAACTAATGCATCGGGAGAGGGTTCTTTATATGTTCAATCTATTATTGAGACAGATGCGGGGGTTTTTACAGCGGATAACACAGGACTAATTCTTGGGGACTCAACGGACTCTCTTGTAATGCTTACTACGACCGACGCTAACGCTAACGCCTTGTATTTAGGTGTGCCAATGGCAAGCGCTACAAACACACCATCGGTTATTATTGGGGAGTCAATGGACGCTTTCACTGATTTTGGTATATTGCATGGTAAAACCGAGCCGGGTATTACATTATTGAATTCAAGTACTGATAAAGCTTTAGATTTGCGTTGGAATGGTACATTTTTCAATCTTGATAGCCCTTTAGGTTCTGCGCAACTTAATGTTGCGATTCCGATGAATATCAGTTCCCCTGTTATAATGGGTTCAAACTTAAATTGGCAGTTTTACAATGGTTCAGGCTCTGCGTTCATGATAAATAGTTCAGGGTATTTACGCTTGTATGGTTCTAATAATGCTATTCATATTGGTTCTACGGGTACACCATCATTAATATCAAGCCCTACAAATGGTGATTTATATATCAATGGTGATGCTGAAGTAAATGAACGCTTACATTTAGGCGGTAGTATTTCAAAGGCGCAGGGTGCAGATATTGCAAGTGCCAATAATTTAACACTTGGAACAGATGGGAACACTTTTGAAATCACGGGTACAACGCAAATTAATTGTATTGATACGACTGATTGGACTAATGGTTCAGAAATAACATTATGGTTCACATCAACGCCAACGGTTGCAAATAACCAAGCTTGTTTAACAGGAAACATGGTTAAATTACTATTAGATGGTGGTGCTAATTATACACCCGGAGCCGGCGATGGTATCACTTTACAGCTTGTGGAAATTGGTGGAGCGCAAGCATGGCGAAGTGTTGGAATTCATAACTTATAAAAAAATGGATTTAAGAAAAATTACATCAAGTTTCGGTATTGTTTTAACATTATTGGGTGGTGGTTATGCAGCAGAATATAATCTTAATTCTGATATTGAAATATTAGGGCGTTCTTACACCCAAGCGGAATATGATGCTGAAAAATCTGTAATCATGGCAAGGTATGAAAACAAATCATCAGACCTATTCTTTTGGACAAATGACGGTAAGGCAGTTCTTACCGTCATGGCTATTGAATTGCGAGAGTGTATAAAAAGGGATTTGACGGTTTCGGATTTATCTATTAATAGCGACCATTCAAGCCTTTTAGACTCTTTACATGAATTAATAACTAATGAATGTTTATAATATGGAATTACAAGAATTAATTTCTGTTGTTGGTAACGGTGTATTGTTACCATGGGTACAAATTTATCTAAACAAGTATGTACCAAAAAAATATCGTAGCTTATCGGTGTTAGTATTGTCTATTCTTGCAGGTGTTATTTGGGGTGTTGTGTATGCGGGAAACTTGGAGAGCTTTTTAGCAAACACGGCGATTGTAATTACAACATCACAAACGGTTTACTTTAAAATATTAAAGGATGAGAAAAATTCTAAAGGTAAAAAGTAGTCTTCTTCTTTATTTTATGATATAATATGAGTATGGATGACATAGAAAAAAAATTAATAGCCTTGCAAGGGAAATATGAGTTGATGGAACTGATGCGAGATAAAGACCTTGAGGAAATAAAACGGTATCAAAAAACAACTTCTGATTATTGGGAAAAGACTTGGAGTACTCATAATCGAGACCTTAGAGAGTTTATTGACGGGCTGAAGGACGAAATAAAGCTTTTAAACCTTAATATTAATAAAAGATTGGATGGTTTCGATAAGAGGTTTAATAACTATGTTTCTAAAGAGGATTTTGACGAAGTTAAAAATAAACTTGATAAGCTAGAAGTTTTATTATTCTTTATTAAGTATCGTAAAGTTACCGCTTTAGTTCTTATAGGACTTTATGCAATGGCTTATTCTGATGTCAGGGGTTTTATATCAAAATTAATATTTTAAATAACTTAATATAAAAATATATGCTAAAAGAATTTTACAGCACATTACAATCAAATTATGCTGGTTTAACAAAGGAGTCTTGTGATGAATATTTAAAAAAGTTTCTTAATTCTTATCCAGATGTAAGCGTTGAGATGGCAATGACAACTTTAATGAAACTTGCTGAGGAGAAAAAGCTAGACGAATATAATTTCAGCGATGGTTCTCTAAAGGATTTTATGAAACGTGTAGATTCTTATAAAGAATAACGATGAGTGTAAACTACCCAGAAAATATAATAGTTCATCATACCGCAGTTAGTTATGATAAGAATCCTAATCAGTTTGATGCAGTGAATAATTACCATAAATCAAAAGGCTGGGGGATGATTGGATATCATTATCTTATTGAAAAAGATGGAACTGTTAAAAAGGGGCGTGCAATAGGAATGCTAGGCGCACATTGTTATCAACAATCAATGAATTATAAAAGTATTGGTATTTGTTTAACAGGTTTTTTTGACATAGAGTTACCGACAAAAGAACAAAAAAAGTCTTTGAAGGCTTTGTTATTGGATTTAATGAAAACTTATCAAATACCAATCAATAATATTTACCCACATAGACACTTTGCCAAATACAAGTCCTGTTATGGTAGTAAACTCTCACATACATGGGCACGAGATTTATTAATATCTAAATATATGTACAAACTAGTTAAAGAAAAAGGAAATCCAGACGTATACGCGTTGAATGAGGTTTCAAATGAATTAATTAAAATTTGTAATGAGGCGACTTTCAAGCAAGGTGTTATTTCTAAAATGTGGGAAAATGTAATTCATGAAGTTGATAGTTTGCAAAACTACAATTTATCAAGTGAGATAATGTTGACTTCATCTGATAACTAGCTATATATGCGTTATATAAAAGATTTTCGAGATATTACTTATGTAACAACGGAATTCGATTATAAGATGACAAGGTATTTATTGAAAAAGGCAGGAAAAAATAGAAGGGGTACAAAGGAAAAACTAATGTCTTTATTAAAAAGATAAAAAGTGCTATAATAAAATCACATAGACAACGGTACGCGTCGCTATGTGTTTATAGTTTTAAAGAATATATCTTGGTCGATATATTCTTTTTTTTTATTTAAGTAGATTAAAAACATTATATTTGAATTGACGTTTTTTATTAAAGATGATAATATTACACTTGTACACAATACAAAAAGTGTCAAAAGACTATAACATTTGCAAGTGAATAATTTCATAAAAAACAAGGTTATTCACAAGCGGTGTGTTGGTTTGAAAATATAGCTTGAGGGCTATGTTTTTTTATGATAGAATATAGGTGGTATATTGTTGTGGTTTCCCATAACCAAAGACCGAGATATACACAGTCTTTCTTAGGACAAAGTAAAGCATATTTACAAAAGTCGCTTTTTAATCGCTTTTTAAGCGATTTTTGTATACATTAAAAAATTATGCTATAATAGTTTTGTAAATAGCTTATCTTCTTAGTTATTTACTATTTATTAGATTAGTCATATTGGCCAATACTCAAGAACATTATTCCCTTACATCATTCTTGTGTATATAATAAAAGTTTGAAGATTTTTATTATCATAAAAACTGGCTTATTCACATAGTCGGTTTTTTTGTACAAAAAAATATGCTATAATGTATATAGGGTTTATTTGACGTACCAAGGTACATATATATTGTTTTTTGCGCATCAAGCAAGTAGTCCAGCGGTTGCTTGGTGCGTTAAGTAAATTCTTAATATGCTAACATATATATATATTATAATTGGGGTAAATTTGATTTTATTCTTATTTACATTTGAGTTGTTATATGTGAACACGTGGGGTGTTCGTATAACACTTTTTTTATTATCAAGTTGTTTACTGACACCGTTTGCAGTGTTTTTGGCATATTTATATACATTGTTAGTATGAAAAAGTGTAAAGATTGTAAAAAACCATTCAAACCTTTATTTTTAGGCGATAAGTGGTGCATAGAGTGTTTGAATAATTATCATAAATAAATATGGAAATACTAAATTTATATGCTGGAATTGGTGGGAATCGTAAACTTTGGGGCGATGAACATGAAATAACAGCGGTAGAATACAATGAGGACATAGCAAATATTTATAAAAAGTTTTATCCGAACGATACCGTTTTGGTTGAAGACGCACATGAATATTTATTAAACAATTATCAAGACTATGATTTCATTTGGTCGTCTCCACCATGTCCAACGCATTCAGTAACAAATAATTTTCTACATGCACAAGGTGTTCGTAGGTATCCCGATATGTCGCTTTGGCAAGAGATTATATTGTTGAAAAAGTGGTTTAAGGGTAAATGGGTTGTTGAGAACGTAACGACTTACTATGAGCCATTTTACATGCCTATGGTGCTTGATAGACATTATTTTTGGAGTAATTTTGAAATAACACCTTTGAAAATATATAGAGATTTTAATATTGCAAATGCAAAAGCTTGTTCCAGACAATCTCCAGAGGAAAATATGAAAAGTTTATCAGATTATCACGGTATATATTTAGATAAAAATGTTAAGAATGCACGAAAGCTTTTAAGAAATTGTGTTAATCCTAAACTAGGTAAACATATTTTTGATTGTATGCTGAAGTCTTTGGAAGTTAAACAACAAGATAAACTGATTTAATATATGGAGAAAGAAAGCTTTATAAAATACATGGAAGAATTAATGAGAATTAAGGGTATTGAAGATGATTTAAATAAGGTTTTACGAAGATATGCCAATGACTTTAATAATTTGTTTTTCACACCTTATGAAACTTTAATTGTTGAGATATTAAAAGATGCTATGAATGATGAATATGATTGGATTAGTTATTGGTTATATGATTGTGATTGTGGTACTAATGATAATGCAGATTCAGTAAAGGATAAAGACGGTAAAAAGATACCTTTAAGAACGTTAGATGATTTGTATAACATTATAAAAAATAGTTAAATAATAACAGGTAAAAGTATGGAAAGTAGCACTACGTTATCAGATGGGCAAAGTACTCCATCACTTAATCGTCAAACTTTAAAAAAGGCAATTAGTTTAATACCAGAACTTACCTTACCAACTCTTACAGAAATACGTACTAATAATGGGCAAGTGTTTATTGAGAAACTACAAGAACTTAATATTCTTGATGAAGTACACCAACGTACTAGCTTAGGAAGTATGTATTTTGGAATACCTTTAATAGAGGATGATTCTATTCCAGTTGGTGAAGTTCATATAAAGGATTCAGAGGGGAATATTATGAAAAAGTTTAAAATATAGATAGTTGAGTTAAACATCAATAGTAGGGCTTTCTGAGCCTCTCTATGGGTTTTTAACCTACTGTGCATAACTCATTTGCGTAATAAAAAAAACTATGCTATACTTTAAATATACAACTGAATATTGCTCTC
>Ga0129342_1000379_pt1 | contig 18707 bp, 20 predicted proteins | sample CPBDNA_5_FD_94426 | JGI IMG/M metagenome (GOLD analysis project Ga0129342, IMG submission 94426) | Freshwater to marine salinity gradient microbial communities from Chesapeake Bay, USA - CPBay_Sum_15_0.2_DNA | ecosystem: Environmental > Aquatic > Marine > Coastal | place: USA: Chesapeake Bay...
CATAAAGGCGCCGGTCAGAGGAGTGGTCACAAATATCGTTTTTGGTTTGAAGGTGGTCAAATGCCTTTACATAGAAGAGTACCAATGAGAGGATTTAATAATTCTAATTTCTCAAAAACATTTGAAATAGTGAACCTTTCACAAATTTCCAAACTTAAAGTGAAGAATGTTGATGCTGAAGTAATGTCAAAAAGTGGACTTATTTCTTCTAGTCTTGCACCAGTTAAAGTATTAGGAAATGGATCCATTGATAAAGCGGTTAATGTTACCGCATCTTCATTCAGCGACTCTGCAGCAAAAAAAATTGAGGATGCTGGAGGAAAGGCTAACACTCTGTGATTGAAAAAATAAGAAATATTTTTGCAATACCAGAGCTTAGGAGAAAAATTTTATTTACCTTAGGTATTCTAGTAATTGTAAGACTTGGTTCTCAGGTGCCAATTCCGGGTATTAATCCTGACGCACTAAGACAAACAATGGAATCTTTAAATGATACATTCTTTGGCTTATTCAACTTGTTCACTGGTGGAGCATTTGGTCAAGCTGCAATTTTTGGTTTAGGGATTATGCCCTATATTTCTGTTTCAATTGTTATTCAAATTTTACAAACTACACTTCCTTATTTTCAAAGACTAGCTATGGAAGGTGAGAGTGGAAGAGCAAAAATTACTCAAATAACAAGATATGGAACTGTAGTTTTAGCGTTTGTTCAATCTATTTTTATCGCTTTATTACTTGAAAGTTACGGTATTGTTTTAGATCCAGGTTTTCTTTTTAGATTTACTGCTGTAGTAAGCATTACTACTGGTACTATGCTTTTGTTATGGCTTGGTGAAAAAATTACGGAACACGGAATTGGAAATGGTATTTCTTTAATTATTATGGTGGGTATCATCGCTGGATTTCCAAACGTAGTAATTTCTGAAATTTCATATTTTCAACAAGGTGTCAGAGGAATTCTTTCTGAATTATTTTTAATGCTTCTTTTCTTCTTTTTAGTGATGATGATTATTTTGGTTCAACAAGGTGTAAGAAAAGTTCCTGTTCAATACGCAAGAAGAATTGTAGGTCGTAAAGTATATGGAGGTCAAAATACTTACTTACCTTTAAAAATTAATACCGCTGGAGTAATTCCAATTATTTTTGCTCAATCCATAATTCTAATTCCAGGTACTATTGCAACGTTTTTTGGACAGGATGCAACTCAATCAAACTTTATCTCCTTATTTGCTATGGACCACTGGTTTTCTAATACGATGTTTGCATTGTTGATTATATTTTTCACTTATTTTTATACTGCATTACAATTTGATCCAAATCAAGTATCTTCAACCCTAAAACAACAGGGCGGTTTTATCCCTGGTGTTAAACCAGGAAAAAAGACTGCAGAGTTTATTGAAAATATTTTAACTAGAGTTACACTACCAGGCGCTTGTTTCTTAGGTTTTATAGCTCTTATGCCATATTTCCTTCAGCAATTTGCTGGATTAGATTATGCTTATGCCTCATTTTTTGGCGGAACAAGCTTGCTTATTGTTGTTGGAGTTGGATTAGATACTTTAAGCCAGATAGAGTCTCATTTATTATCAAGACATTATGATGGTTTTTTAACTAAAGGTAAGGTACGAAGTAGACGTGGTTGATATTAATAATCATATTGAAGTTAATGCTATTTCAGAAAGCTGTCAGATTCTTTCAGATACTCTTGATTTGGTTGAGAAAAGTATTTTTCCAGGTCAATCAGTTTTGGAGTTAGATAAAATAGCTGAAAATTACATTAGTTCATGTAATGCCAAACCTGCCTTTAAAGGATATGATGGATTCCCAGCTTCTCTAACAGTCTCCATTGATGATGAGATCGTTCATGGAATTCCAAAAGATGTAGTACTTGTTGAAGGACAAATTGTAAGTATTGATTGTGGAGTAATTAAAAATGATTTTTATAGTGATTCAGCAAGAACAATAGCTGTGGGAAAAATATCTGAAGAAAAGCAAAGATTGTTAGATGTAACAAAAAGAGCATTAGAAATTGGAATTAAAAATGCTGTTATTGGAAATAAAATATTTGATATAAGCAATTCAATACAAGAATATGTTGAATCTGAAGGCTTTTCAATTGTTAGAGAGTTGGTTGGTCACGGTATTGGTAGGCAATTACATATTAAGCCTCAAGTTCCAAATTTTTCTAACCCTGTAACTGCAGATTTAAATGTTGAATTGAAGGAAGGAATGTGTCTAGCTATTGAACCTATGGTAAATGTAGGAACTAGACATATTAAAACTGATAGCGATGGATGGACAATTAGGACGGAAGATGGCAGTGCAAGTGCGCACTTTGAACATTCAATTCTTATTACTAAGTTCCAACCCAGAATTTTAACGTAAGAAAAAATGACAAAACAAGAATCTATAGAAGTAGAAGGTACTATTAAGGAAGCTCTACCTGGAGCAAGATTTAGGGTAACCATAAATCTTGGAGGAAAAAAGCATGAAGTTTTAGCTCACGTAAGCGGCAAAATGAGAATGCACTTTATTAAAATGCTTCCTGGAGATAAAGTTGATTTACAATTATCTCCTTATGATTTAAGTAGAGGAAGAATAACATTTAGGCAATAATTATGAAAGTAAGAGCTTCAGTTAAAAAAAGAACTAGAGATTGCATTATCGTCCGCAGAAAAGGACGTATTTACGTAATTAATAAGAAAAACCCTAGATTTAAGCAGAGGCAAGGATAATGGCTAGAATAGCAGGTGTAGATATACCAAAAGATAAAAAAGTATCATATTCTTTAAGATATGTTCACGGAATTGGATTAAAGACCGCTCTTGATATTTGTGAGCAAGCTAAAGTTGATCCTAATACTCGTGTTACTGATTTATCATCAAAACAAGAAGATGAAATCAGAAAAGTTATAGTAGAACTAAAGCTTCTTATTGAGGGTGAGCTTAGAAGTGAAAATTTAAAAAATGTTAAAAGATTACAAGACATTGGTAGCTATAGAGGTGTGAGACATAGAAAATCTCTGCCAGTTCGAGGACAAAGAACTAAAACCAATTCTCGAACAAAAAGAAGTAAGAAAAGACAAACAATTTCATTAGGTAAGAAGGCAGTATAATATGGCGACGCAGACTAGATCTAATAAGAAAAAGAAAAAAATTAATCCAAACGGTATTGTGCATATTAAAGCAACATTTAATAACACAAATATTACAGTTTCAGATGAATTTGGTAATGTTGTTGCTTGGGCAACAGCTGGAAAGGCAGGCTTTAAAGGTTCTAGAAAAAACACTGCCTATGCAGCAACTGTTGCTTCAGAGAAAGTTGCTAGTGAAGTTGTAAGTATGGGGATGACTACTGTAGCAGTAAGAGTTAAAGGTCCTGGCGCAGGAAGAGAATCAGCTATAAGAGCTTTATCTACTGCAGGGTTGCAAGTTACATCAATTTCTGATGTTACTCCATTACCTCATAACGGATGTAGACCTAAAAAACAGAGAAGAGTATAAAGAATGGCAAAATTAAATACACCTAAAGGCAAGTTAGTTAGAAAACTTGGAGTAAATATTTTTGGAAATCCTAAGTTTGATAGATTGTTATCAAAAAAAGGGTATGGTCCAGGACAGCATGGTAAATCTGGTAAAAGATTCTCTACATATTCTGTTCAGTTAAAAGAAAAACAAAAAATTAAATTTACTTATGGAATGCTTGAAAAACAGTTTAGGAACTATTTTGAAAAAGCTTCTCAAATGAAAGGTGAAACTGGGCTTAATCTTCTTGTTATGCTTGAATCTAGATTAGATAATGTAATATATAAGCTAGGTTTTGCACCAACAAGACCAGCTGCAAGACAGTTAGTTAGTCATGGTCATTTTTTAGTAAATAACAAAAAAGTTAATATTGCATCGTTTAGATTAAAGCCTGGCGATTCAATTACAGTTAGAGATAAGAGTAAAAAATTAGATATTATTTTAAATGCGATTAAAATGGTAAAAGGCGATTTAAACATTTCATGGTTATCTGTCGATAAGGCAAAAATGGAAGGAACATTTGTTAGTTTTCCAGAACGAGATGAAATTGATTTAACTATGAACGAACAATTAGTTGTTGAATACTATTCAAGATAAAGGAAGAGATATGAGTAACTTAAAATTTAAAATTTCACATAAAGTTAATGAAGATAATTCAAGTAATTTTACTATTAAACCATTAGATAGGGGTTACGGAATTACTATCGGCAATTCTTTAAGAAGAGCTCTTCTTACGGCTGTGCCTGGCGCTGCAATTACTAATGTTAAAATTGAAGGTGCTCATCATGAATTTTCCACTATTGACGGTGTAACAGAGGACGTTGCTGATATTATAATGAATTTAAAAGGCGTACGTTTTCACTTGTTTGAGAGTACAGTTGAACCAATATTTTTAAAAGTTAAAGGTCCTAATGCTTTTACAGCTGCTGATATTCAGGCTGTTAGCGATGATTTCACTATTTTAAATCCGGATCATCATATTACAGATATTGCTAAAGGTACAACACTTGAAGTCGAATTGAGACTTGGAATTGGAAAGGGTTATAAGTCAAGCGATGAGAATAAATTAAATAACTCCCCAGTTGGTATGATACCTATTGATAGTATTTTTAATCCAGTGACAAAAGTTTCATTTAATGTTTCTCCGCTTCCAGGAGCAAAAGAAGACACAGAGATGCTTTCATTGAACGTATCAACAGATGGATCTATTACTCCGATTGATGCAGTAAGTTATTGTTCATCTGTTTTATCAGAACATTATAATATTATTAATTCAATAAGTAATCCATCAATTCTAGAAATAGATAAACCTGTTAGTGAAGAAATTCTACAAATTCGTAAACTTCTAGAATCATCTATTGATGAAATGGAACTTTCAGTAAGAAGTCATAATTGTCTAGAAGCAGCAGGTATTACTTTAATTGGTGAACTTGTTGATAAGGATGAAACTGAAATGCTTGAGTATAAGAATTTCGGAAGAAAATCATTAAACGAGCTTATTGAAAAACTAGAAACAATGGGATTAAAGTTTGGAATGGATACTAGTCCTTACACTGAAGACGAAGCATAATGAGAAAGAGAATATCATCAAGAAAGTTTGGTAAATTATCTGCACATAGAAAAGCTATGATGTCTAACCTTGCTAGTTCATTAATTGAACACAAGCGCATTAAGACAACACATCAAAAAGCTCTAGAGTTAAGAAAATTTATTGAACCAATGATTACAAAAGCTAAAAATCATACTGTTCATAATAGGCGTGAAGTTTTGAAAAAAATCCACAATAATGATGCAGTTAAGACTCTTTTTGATGTAATTGCTCCAAGCTACACTGATAGACCTGGAGGTTATACTAGAATTATTAAGCTTGGATCGAGAGCAAATGATGCTGCTAAAATATCTTTAATTGAATTTGTAGACAAATTTAATTTTGATACTGAAAAAGTAGTAGATGTTACTGAAGAATCTCCAGTTGAAGAAGAAATTAAAGAATAATTAAATTTCTTTAATAATTTTTACTAAGTATTTCTCATCAATTTCACAAAAAGCATCGTATATATTTGAATCAATATCCAAAACATATTTTATGCCTTCAATATCAAAGGGAATGCAAAGCTCTGATTTGCTATTGTTGTCACATACAATGTGACCTTGAAAAGTATTTACATCTCCAATATTTAAAATTTTATTTTTTAAAATTGCAGTACCACATACTCCATTAAATTCAATAGGACTGCAAGGTATTTTGTTTGCACTATATTCTGATACAAGTAGTTTATCATTTTCTTGAACATAAAAACCACAAAAAATCCAACTATCAAATGATTCAAAAAGCAATTTTGAGATAAATTTAAGCTTATTACTTTCAGATGTGCTTTTAACACTTTCGATACATTTTATATATATTTTTTCTTTATTTTTAGATGATAACATTATCCTGAAAATATGAAAAATATCAAAAAACCAATAATCATTTCTGGTATACCTAGATCAGGAACAACTCCACTAGGTAATGTGCTATCATCTATTAAAGGGTTTTCGATGATTTATGAGCCATTTAACGCGAACCAGGGCATAATTGATGTTCAATTCAATTACCCTTATCCTGGCAAGAATATTTCTGTTGATGAATTCCAATCGATCTTTAAAGATCTTGTACAATTTAAATCTAGTTTTAAGAAAGGATATTTAAAGAATGATAGTTTAGCAAAAAGAATCTTTAAGACTTTTTTTGGAAATGAAAGCTCTTTATCCTATTTCAAGGCTAAAAAAAGCTCAAGCGCTAATCAATTATTGATAAAAGATCCATTTTTATTATTTAGTTCAAAAGAGCTATGCTTAAATCATAAAGTAATAATTTGTTACAGGCCTTTGATGCCTCTAGCTGCTAGTTTTAAAAGAATGAAGTGGGACTTTAAAGAATTTGAAGACTTAATAAATTTTTTTCCACCAAACAGTATAAAATCTTACGAGTTTAAAGCTAGTGATAAAATATCAAGCAATGTGATAGGAGCAATACAGTTCTATGAATTGTTTTACCATTATATAAACAGTATAAATCCAAACAAAAACTTATATTTTTTTTCACAACAAGAATTTTCTACTGATCCCATTGAAGAAATTACAAATTTATTGAAATGGCTTGAATTGGAGGTTTCTGTTGAAATAATTCAATTTTCACAATCTTTAAATAAGGGTAAAAGTTCTCAGATTCACATTCCAGATAAAAGTATACAACATGACCCCAACTACAATAAAAAATATAGTAATGAATATTATAAATTAGTGCTTACAAAAGAGGAGATTGAATTAATTGATACTTTTGTAGCGGAGGAGAGATTTGAACTCCCGACCTTCGGATTATGATTCCGCTGCTCTAACCAACTGAGCTACTCCGCCATAAACGGCTAAAGTTATATCACACAGAATTAAATGTCTAAATTATTTTACTTTTTTAATTTTTTTTTAAAAAACTCTTTGCTTTTTTTTAATGTTTTGTAATTTCATTCATTGACGAAATAAATAGGAGATAACTAGCTCGATGAATTATAAATCAAAACAAGATTTTTTAGACAACGTTCATTCAAAATTTCCGAATGAAAAAGAATTTCTGCAAGCTGTTGAAGAGGTGATTGGCTCTATTTGGGATACTGTTCAACAAAGTCAGGATTATTTAGATGGTAATATTTTAGATAGAATTGTTACTCCAGAAAGAGTGATTATATTTAGAGTTCCTTGGTTGGATGATAATGGAAGCGTTCATGTTAATTTAGGTTATAGAATACAATTTAATTCTGCTATAGGACCATATAAAGGCGGTTTAAGATTTCACCCTTCAGTAAATCTAGGTGTTTTAAAGTTCCTAGCTTTTGAACAGATTTTTAAAAACAGCCTTACTGGACTAAATATGGGTGGTGGTAAAGGTGGTTCAGATTTTAATCCTAAAGGAAAATCAGATAACGAAATCATGAAGTTCTGTCAATCTTTTATGACTGAGTTATCAAGACATATAGGTCATAATACCGATGTTCCAGCCGGAGATATCGGAGTAGGCGGAAGAGAAATTGGTTTTATGTTTGGTCAATACAAAAGAATTAGAAATGAATTCACAGGGGTTTTGACTGGAAAGAAGACTGATTGGGGAGGAAGCTTAATTCGTCCTGAAGCAACTGGATATGGTACAGTATACTTTGTTGAAGAGATGCTTAAAACAAGAAATGAATCCATCTCTGGTAAAGTTGCCACTATTTCAGGTTCTGGAAATGTTGCTCAATTTGCTTGTGAAAAATTAATTCAACTTGGAGCAAAGCCTGTTACTTTATCAGATTCTTCAGGTTATATATATGATCCTGAAGGTATTACTTCAGAAAAACTTGAATTTGTAAAGAAATTGAAAGAGAATAGCTCAGCAAGAATTTCAGAATATGCTAAAAAGTATAATGTTGATTTTATTGAAGGAAAAACTCCTTGGGAAGTGAAATGTGATATTGCTTTACCTTGTGCAACTCAGAATGAATTAAATGAAGATGATGCAAAAGCTTTAACTGAAAATGGATGTTTTGTTGTTGCTGAAGGAGCAAATATGCCTTCAACCACTGAGGCAGTTGAACATTTTATCAAAGAAAAAATATTGTTTGGCCCAGGTAAAGCAGCTAATGCTGGCGGAGTTGCGGTTTCTGGAATTGAAATGAGTCAAAATAGCACAAGAATGCCTTTGAGTAGTGAAGAAGTTGATAATCTTCTTAAAGGTATTATGATAAAAATTCATAAAACCTGTGTGCAATTCGGTGATAAAGGAGACTTTATTAATTATGTTGATGGTGCCAATATAGGTGGATTTGTGAGAGTTGCTGACTCAATGATTGACCAAGGAATTGTTTAAAATAATTTGTATCTTATGCAATCATGTTGCGTAAGATTTCTACAATAGATTTTAAGTCGTCAAATACGGCATCTGGAAAAACAGTTCTTATTCGAGTTGACTATAATGTTCCAGTTGAGAATGAATTAGTCACTGACGACTATAGAATACTTAAATCTATTCCTACCATAAAGTATTGCTTAGAGCAAGGAGCAAAGGTGGTCTTAATGTCACACATGGGAAGACCTAAGGGAAAATTTAATAGTAAATATTCTCTCATTCCTGCAGGCGAGAAGCTAGCTGAATTATTAGAAATGCCAATAAAATTTTCTGAAGATTGCATATCTGAAGATGCTATTGATGTTTCAAAAAATTTGAAAGATGGCGAAATACATTTACTAGAAAATTTAAGATTTTATAATGAAGAAACTGAAAATAATTCAGATTTTGCTTCACAACTGGCTAGACATGGCTCCATTTATATAAATGATGCTTTTGGAACTGCTCATAGAGACCATGCCTCAAACTCTGGTATTACAAAACATTTTGCTACCAAGGGAATGGGTCTTCTAATTGAGCAGGAAATGAAATTTCTTTCTGAAAAGCTTGCAAATCCTCCAAAACCGCTTTCATTAATCATTGGAGGATCAAAAATAGATACAAAAATTGCTGTAATTGAGAATTTTTTAGATCTTGCAGACAATATTATTATTGGTGGCGCTATGGCAAATACGTTTTTACTTGCAATGAACAAAGAAATCGGTATTTCTTTAGCTGAAAAGGATAAGGTTGATGTAGCAAAAAATTTATTAAAAAAAGCCTCAAAAAAAGGAACCAAAATTATACTTCCAATAGATTTTGCTGGAGAGCTTGATTCAATTGGTTCTGGCAACATCAATGTTGCTGATGCTAATGATATTCCAGAAAATATGATCTGTGAGGACATTGGAGAAAAATCAATAAAGCTATTTTCTGATATTATATCTTCATCACAAACTTTATTATGGAATGGTACTGTAGGAGTAGCTGAAAATCCTAATTTTGCAGTGGGAACAAATAGAATTGTTGATGCTATCATAGGAAACCAATTAACTTCAATTGTTGGAGGTGGAGACACTGTAGCTGCTATAAGAAATTATGATAATAGTTTAATTGAACAGTTTTCCCACGTATCTACCGGAGGCGGTTCTTGCTTAGAAATGCTATCTGGTAGAAAACTACCAGCATTGGAGATGTTAAAAAAATGAATAAGAAAATATTTGCTGCAAACTGGAAAATGTACCTTAATAGCAATGAATCCAGAGAATTCATGTTAAAAATAAATGCCAATAAAGACCTTTTTTCAGAGTTTGAAATTATGATTTTTCCAAGTCATACTGCTATTAGCATTGTTCAAGATTTAGCCAAAGAGTTTGATAATATTAATATTGGAATGCAAGATTGTGATGCACAAACTAGTGGAGCTGTTACTGGTTCAAACTCTATTACATCTCATAAAGTAGATTCATGTATTGTAGGTCACTCTGAAAGAAGAACTATTTTTAATGAAAATAATGAATTAATTGAGAAGAAACTCAATAATTGCTTAAATCAAATAGGTTCAGTTATGCTATGTATTGGTGAAAAGCTTGATGAAAAAGAAGAGAATAAAACTTTTGAAGTAATTAAAAAACAGTTATCTATTTTACCAGATCAAATACCAGGAAAAAATCTTGATATAGCCTATGAGCCTGTTTGGGCAATTGGGACTGGATTAGTTGCTTCAAAGCAATACATAGAAGATGTTCTTTCATATATAAATAATTTAATAAAAGAGTTATATTCCGATGAAGTTAGGCCTAACATTCGTTTGTTCTATGGAGGGTCGGTTGACGAAAATTCTGTTGAAGAGCTATCATCAATTTCATTGTTAGATGGGTTTTTAATTGGTAGTGCTAGCGCAGATTTTGAAAAGTTTAAAAATATGTTAAATAAAATGAGGTAATATGATTCAATTTTTAATAACGATACATACAATTATTAGCATTCTTTTGATTGTAGTTGTTTTGATGCAATCTGGTCAAGGAGGACTTAATTCTATGATGAGCGGTACAGCAAATTCTATGCTAGGATCATCTGGAGCTAATGATTTCATTACAAAATTAACAACAGGTTTAGGTATTGCATTTATTGGTTTGGCAATGCTTATAGGTGCTTTAAGTGGAGAGTCTAGTCCATCATCCGAATCTATTTTGCAAAAAGATGCTGAATCAAGGCAGGTTGATGAAATGATTCCACAAGAATTTTCTCTTCCATCAGTGGGAGAGTTGATTCCTGAAGAAGATTCCTCAAACTAATTTTTGCCGAAGTGGTGGAATTGGTAGACACGCTAGCTTGAGGGGCTAGTGGAGGCAACTCTGTGTGGGTTCAAGTCCCGCCTTCGGCACGAATATTTTTCTAACATTATTTTTAAAAGAATTATTAGATTAAGAAAAATTTGAAATAAACATAAGGTGACAAAATGAAAAATTTCATATTAGTACTTTTAACTTGTTCTGCTTTATACGCTCAAACTTCGGCGGTTGCATTATATGAAGAATCTCAAAAAGCTCTTTCAACTGGAAATATTGAGCTTGCTGGAGAAAAAATTAGAGCTGCAATTGAAGCAGATAAATCAAACGAAAAGTTTAGATCAGAGTTTGATAGGCTTAATAACTTAAGAAATACGAGGAATAACGCGAATAGAGCTGTTCAAGATGGAAGATTTGATGATGCTATCCAAGGGTTTAGTGATGTACTTCAAAGTGTTCCAAACTCTGCTGAATCTCTTTACGGAACTGGTAAAGCTTATGAAGGAAAGAAAGAGTTTATGATAGCAGTTGATTTTTATAAAAAATCTCTTCAAGTAGATTCAGGATACGATAAATCTAAAAAATCAATCTCAAATGTTGCTAAAAAGCTTTATAACAGTGCAAATGAAGATTATAAAAATGGAAATCTTGAGTCAGCGCTAACAAAATACAATCAAGTACTAATGATAAACTCTAGAATATACCAAGCTCATTTTCAGATTGGGGTTCTTCAAAAAAAGATGGGAAATTTATCAATGGCAATTGAAAGTTACTTAAAGGCTTTAGATATCAAAAAGACATATGATAAAGGTTGGTATAGTTTAGGTCTTGCTTATAAAGAGAATGGTGATATTGAAAATGCTATGAATTCATTTAAAGAAACAGTTCGTTTGAATAGCAAATATTACAAAGCTCACAAAAGTTTAGGGGATATTTACATTGATGCTGAAGAATTTGATAAAGCTATTACAAGCTTTCAAAAGGCTATTGATATAAAACCAGATTATTCATTTGCATATCATTCATTAGGAATTTCTTATGCAAAAATCGAAAATTATGAAAAATCTGCTGAAGCATTATCGAAAGCTGTAGAAATAGAACCAAAAGAACATCTATCATGGTTTCATTTGGCTGAAGCCTACAATAAACTAGGTGACTGCGAATCTGCTAAAGGAGCAGCCTTAGAATCTACAGATTTGAAAAAGAACTTCGGCGGGGGTTGGTTTGAACTCGGCATCGCTGAATATTGCAGTGGCTCAGGAAATAAAAATGTATCTATTAATCATTTTGAAAGAGCTCGAAATGATCGCGATTGGAGAAAGATGGCTGAATATGAAATTGATCGTGTAAGAAATCCTGAAAAATATGAGCAATGATCAAAGCTGTAATATTTGATTTAGATAATACACTTTTAGATTTTATAAAAATGAAAAGAGAGGCGGTAATGAATGCTCTCTTATCAATGAAAGAAGCTGGTCTTGAAATTGATATTGAAGATTCCTATAAGGATGTTATGTCAATTTATGAGACTGAGGGATGGGAGCATCAGCAAGTTTTTGATAAATTTTTAAATGATCAAATTGGCTATGTTGATAACAAATACCTTGCTGCAGCCATTGTAGCATACAGAAGAGGTAAAGAGGCCAATTTAAAAGCATATCCAAACGTACATCGAACGTTGAATCACCTTATGAAATCTGGAATTAGGCTTGCTATTGTATCAGATGCACCTAGTAGAGAAGCATGGATGAGGATTTATTATTTAAATCTACACCATATGTTTGATGTAGTTGTTACTTTTGATGACTCAAATGAAAGGAAACCTTCTCCAAAACCATTCAATCTTGTTTTAGAAAAATTAGGTTTAAATAAGGATGAAGTAGTTATGATTGGAGATTGGCCTGAAAGAGATGTTGTTGGGGCAAATAGCCTAGGAATAAAAACAATTTTTGCTAGATATGGTGATACTTTTGGAGTAAAAAATTCTGGTGCAGATTGGGATATTGATGATATTTCAGAATTGATAGATATTGTTGAAGCTGAAAATGAAAAATAATTTGTCTACCGGTATTGATATCGTATCAATTAATAGAATTAAAGAAATTTTAAATTCTTCAAAAAGAGAACGATTTTTAAAAAAGATTTTCTCTGCTAATGAAATAAAAGAAGCCGAATCAAGAAAGAATGAAGCCCAGTTTTTTGCTGGTAGATTTGCAGCAAAGGAAGCTGTAAGAAAAGCTACTTCAACACCTGAAAATTCATCCAAATTAACCTTTAAATCTATTGAGGTTTTTAATTATGATAGCGGTAAGCCAGGAGTTGACCTTAAAAACAACTCAGTCGTTGATATTTCAATTTCACATGACAGGAACTATGCTGTAGCTTTCTGCGTAGTGCAATAATGGATTATTTTGAAATAAACGGATCAAAAACATTGAACGGTGTTGTGGAGGTTAGTGGAGCAAAAAATGCTGTACTTCCTCTAATGGCTGCAGCCATTTTAAATAAGGGTAAATTAAGAATATCTAATGTTCCCACACTATCAGACTCTATAACAATGTCTAAACTATTAGAAGAAATGGGAGTAGAAGTAAAATTTGAATCTGATAATTCAATTTTTATTGATTCATCAAAGCTTGATAATCCATTTGCACCTTACGATTTAGTCAAAACAATGAGAGCATCTTTTTATGTACTTGGACCCTTGTTAGCAAGGTTTGGTAAGGCAAAAGTATCTCTTCCTGGAGGTTGTGCATGGGGTCCTAGACCTGTAGATTTTCATTTGGAAGGACTTAAGGCATTGGGAGTAAAAATCTCTATTGAAAACGGATACGTTATTGCAGATGGAAATAATTTGACTGGAAACAAAATTCATTTTCCTAAAATATCAGTTGGAGCTACTGGAAATGTTGTTATGGTTGCAATACTTGCTAAAGGTAGAACAACAATAACTAATGCTGCATCAGAGCCTGAAATTCAACAATTATGTGAAATGCTAAATAGTATGGGTGCAAATATCTCAGGAATTGGATCAAACACCCTTACAATTGAGGGAGTCAGCTCTCTAAATTCTATTTCGAACATCTCAGTTATTCCAGATAGAATTGAAGCAGGTACATTCTTAATTGCAGCTGCAGCTATTGGCGGAGAAGTTGAAGTAACAAATATTATTCCTGAGCACTTAGATAGTGTGATAAATTGTCTACAAAAAGCTAATATTCCGTTAGAAGTAAAAGAGAGTTCAATAGTTCTTAGGTCTAATAAAGAAGATATATTATCCACAAATATTGAGACTAATGAATATCCCGGTTTTCCAACCGACTTACAGGCTCAATGGATGATGCTGATGTGTTTAGCAAAAGGTAATTCTACAATAAAAGAAAATATTTATTACGATAGATTCACGCATATTATGGAGTTAAATCGTCTTGGTTGTAATATTAAGCTTGAAGGTTCTGTTGCTATAATTGAAGGAGATAGAAAGTTGATTGGAGCAGATGTAATGTCAACAGATATTCGAGCATCTGCAGCATTAATTATCGCTGCTTTATGTGCTTCAGGGACAACTAAGATAAGCAGAGTTTATCATATCGATAGAGGATACGACAATATCGAAAAAAAATTAACCAATATTGGTGCTGAAATTTTTAGAAAAAAATAATCGAATTTGTATTGTTTTTGAATTAATTCTTTATAGATTTACCTCCAGACATGAAAATTGTTATAATAGGCGCTGGTGAAGTAGGGTTTCACGTTGCAAAATCACTAAGTGAGTTAGACTACGATATATCAGTTATCGATATTGATCATGCCAAATGCTCAAGAGCAAATGAACATTTAGATGTAATTGTAAATCAAGGCAATGGCTCTGATGAAAAGCTTCTTAAAAATATTAATGTTGCCGACGCAGATTATGTATTTTGTTTAACAAATTCAGACGAAACAAATCTTATATCTTCATTACAGTGTCATAATCTTGGAGCTAAGAAAATAATTGCTCGATTAAGAGATTTAGATTATTCTAGAAATGGAAACGCCATCCCTCCAGAAAAATTTGGGGTAGATATGGTAATTCATCCAGAGAAAGAAGTTGCAAAAGAAATAATTAGACTAGTTAAGCATCCTTATGCAGATAAATTTTATGAATTTGAGAGTGGTAAAGCTGTTTTATTTTCAAAAAAAATAAACCATCTATCAAAGCTTGCTGGTATAACTGTTGAAGAATTTCACAGATCTAACGAAGATTTTAAAAGTTTAATTGTTGCTGTAATTAGAGGAGAAAAAATGACAATTCCTTCATCAACTTTTAAATTTGAACCAGAAGATTATATCTTCTTCTTTGTCAAATCATTGAATCTTAATTCACTACTTGAAACGCTTGGAATAAGAAACTCTGACTCCAAAAGAGTTATGATAGCTGGTGCGAGTAAAATTGGAAGGTTAGTCTCTTCAATGCTTGAGGATGAAATGTCTGTCAGGCTGATTGAGAAATCAAAAGAAAAAGCAACACAAATTGCTAACGAGTTAGATAAAACAATAGTTTTGAATTCGGACGCTACAGATATTGAATTTCTAAGAGGGGAAAATATTTCAGAAGTTGATTCTTTTGTGGCTGTAACAGAGGATCAACAATTAAATTTATTAGCTGGAATATTAGCTAAACAATTAAATGTAAAACAATCAATCATTCATGTAACGAACCCCGATTATGTTAGAAATATGTCTGAACTTGGAATTGGTTCAATAGTAAGTAAAAACAATGTGAGTGTTAACGCAGTAATTAAATCTATCAAAATTGACCAAAAAGAGCATGTTATTCAGCTTTTTAGTTCATTAGATATGGAAGCAATTGAACTTGTTGCTGAGAAAGATTCTAAAGCTTCAAGATTGCCAGTCTCAAATCTAAATCTTCCTCATGGATGTATTTTGGCTTTAGTTAATCACAATGGTCATATTAAGATTCCATCTGGAGATTTTCAAATTACAGAAAATGATACTGTTTTAATATTTTGTATTAATTCAAAGATAAGGGAAGTAAGTAAAATCTTTAAGTCTGAATAATGAGTCTTAGGCCAACATTTAGACTTTTATCTATTTTAATTGCAATATTATCTGTATTTCTTTTAATTCCTGCAACAATAGAATACTTTGATTCTTCTAGCTTATATCTTTTTCAAATATCTGCAATTTCAATTTTTTGCGCTATGCCAGTGTGGTATTTTTCAAGAAAAGCTAAATCTTTTTCAAACAAAGACGTTTTCTTGGTTATTGTTTTGTGTTGGATTTCAACTGCAATATTTGGTTCAATTCCATTTTATTTATCTGGGGAATTTACTGGATATTCAAATGCATTATTTGAGGCTGTTTCTGGCGTTACTACCACTGGTGCTACTATTCTAACTGATATTGAAAAAATGCCAAGAAGTATATTGTTATGGCGCTCATTTCTTCAATGGTTTGGTGGTCTTGGTATTGTTATTTTCACAATAGCATTATTGCCATTGCTTGGAGTTTCTGGAGAAAAAATCTTTAATTTAGAATACCCTGGACCTTCGTCTGAAAAAATAACTCCTAGAATTAAAGATACTGCTAGATTGTTACTAAAATTTTATATTGGATTTACATTAGCTCTATTTCTTTTATTATCATATAATATGTCTTTTTTTGATGCAATATGTCATGCAATGTCAACAATGTCATCTGGAGGTTTTTCAACATTTAGTGATAGTATAAATGGACAAAGTGATTATGTAAAATCAGTGATTTTAGTTTTTATGTTGATCACTGGAACTAATTTTGCACTTCACTTTAGAGCAGTAAATCTAGGTCTTAAATCTTATCAGCGAGATAGAGAGTTTCAATATTATATTTTTGCTTGTTTATTTTTCATAGGCTTAATTTTTTCTTTTGGGTTTTTTACTGATGGAAACACTTCTCCATTGGATGTTGCTTTTCAAACTATTTCAATTATTACAACAACTGGTTATACTTCAACGGATTATAGTAGTTGGACACCTTTTATTTCACAATATTTACTCTATATTTTGATGTTTACTGGAGCAATGGGCGGTTCAACCAGTGGAGGTATTAAAATTATTAGAATTGTAGCTTTATATAAATATGTTAGAGTTGAATTAAAAAGAGCTCTTCATGAAAAAGCAATCATTCCTGTTAGAATTGGAAAAAAAGTTTTATCAGATGAGCTTATAAGAAAAACATTAGCATTTTTCCTATTTTATATCCTATTCTTCTTTTTAGCATCTGTCATTTTTGTAATGTTAGGAGATAATTTAGAGTCTTCCATTGGCGCAGCTGCTTCAGCTATGGGTAACATTGGCCCGTCTATCGGAGAATATGGAGCCATGGATAATTATGATGGTATGCATATAGTTGGCAAGTATCTTATGATGTTTGGAATGATTTTAGGAAGATTAGAAATCTTTGCAGTTTTAGTTCTCTTTACTAGAACATTTTGGAGATCATAAAATTAGTATACAGTCCAAAATTTTAGGCCTTCCTAAACAACCCGGTATTTATCAATTCAAAGATAAAAATGGTAAAATTATTTACATTGGTAAGGCAAAAAATCTAAAAAATAGGGTAAAGTCCTATTTTCAAAAAAAATCTTACAGAACACCAAAAGAACAATCTTTATTAAAAAGAATTGAGGACTTCGAGTGGATTGTTTGTCAGGATGAAGCTGATGCATTTATTACTGAAGCAACTTTAATTAAAAAGTTTAAACCAAAGTATAATGTTCAATTAAAAGATGATAAGTCATTTCCATACATAAAAATAACCAATGAACAGTTTCCTAAGGTGTTTATTACAAGAAAAATATTTAATGATAAATCAAAGTACTTTGGACCTTACACTGATGTTAAATCAATGAGAAGGTTGGTAGATGTATTGTATAAAGCATTTCCAATAAGAAATTGCTATATAGAGCTGAATGAGATTGATAAGGAAACGAAACAACCTTTAGTTTCAAAAAATGGTTTAGGCATTAGAACAATTACTGAAAATGAGTATAAAGATATGGTTGCTGATATGATTTCGTTTTTAAAAGGCGAAACTAAGACTGTCGAAAACAAACTTTCAAAGCAAATGGATTATTTTACTTCAAAAATGATGTACGAAGATTCTGCAAGAGTAAGAGATCAAATAAAGTCAATAAATTCATTTAAAGTTGGTCAAAGAAAGTTAGAAGCAGATTTCTCAAATAGAGATGTGATTGGTTATCAAAACAAGGATAAACATTTTGTAGTAGTTATCTTGCGAATTAGAGAAGGAAGAATACTTAGTAGAGAAAAGATTTCTTTAGATTCTGATGAGTCATTAGATAATATTTTAAGATCAATTGTAATCAATTTTTATATGAATGCAGCTTATATCCCTAATAAGATTTATTTTCCTGAACTTCCTGAAGAATCCAAAGAACTTGAATTTTGGTTATCAGAAAAAGCAGGAAGAAAAGTAGTATTTCATGTTCCTGAGAGAGCAGTCAAGCTTCAAGAATTAAAACTTGCTAATAGAAATGCAAAGTTGTTATTAAATGAGTGGTTATTAAACATTGAAAAGCGTAAAGATTACATTCCAAAATTATTAAATGAGTTAAAAGATATTTTAAATCTTAATAAACCTCCAAGATTGATTGAAGCGTTCGATATATCGCATTTAGGAGGTACAGATACTGTAGCTTCTATGGTAGTATTCAAAGATGGTAGACCATTTAAGAGTGCCTATAGAAAATATAGTATTAATGTTGATAAAGTAGATGATTTTGAATCAATGAGAGAAGTAGTTTATAGAAGATACAAACGTCAGTTAAAAGAAAAAAATACGTTACCTGATCTTGTATTGATTGATGGTGGAAAAGGGCAACTATCCGCTGCGATAGAATCACTCAGAGAATTAAAACTTGATTTACCAACAGTAGCACTTGCAAAACGTTTGGAAGAGTTATTTTTACCATCACAAAAAGATTCTCTA
>Ga0129342_1000380_pt1 | contig 18699 bp, 36 predicted proteins | sample CPBDNA_5_FD_94426 | JGI IMG/M metagenome (GOLD analysis project Ga0129342, IMG submission 94426) | Freshwater to marine salinity gradient microbial communities from Chesapeake Bay, USA - CPBay_Sum_15_0.2_DNA | ecosystem: Environmental > Aquatic > Marine > Coastal | place: USA: Chesapeake Bay...
ATATGCTCGTTGGAAAATACCAAGCCAGACAAGCGGGTGAAGAGCCCAGAAAGGCTCTTAGAGTTGCAAAATCCACATATGGTCCAGCGCAAGTCTCTCATGCAAAATGGGCGCTCAAGCAAAATAAACTACAAAAATATAATGGAACAGAAGAAAACCTGAAAGAATATGAAAAAATAGTTTCAGATTATACAAGGTTTCAAAAAACACCATGTAAAGCTGTAGATATTGTTTTGTATCGAAAAGACGTTCTTGAAGAAGGAAACGAACAAACAACAGGAGCAGACTGGGATATCATTTCAATAAACGGACGAATTACCGAAGAAGATGCTCCGATTCACCCTGACACCTTGATTGCAAATCATTTCCAACTTAGCGGTGGAACTGCAACAAATATGACCCCAGAAAAGTTTGAAAAACAATTGAGAATTTCGACTTTATACTGGAAAAATAAAGCAATGTTGGAGAGCGAATAATGATTGCAATACTTCTACTATCATATGTTGTATTTGGTGTTGGAAATATTGCATGGCATCACGACATAATTGAAGAAAAATCTCGTTATGAAACTGGTGATTATAAATTTGGACTATGGCTTCTTCATTTTTTCCTTTGGCCATTGGTATTAGTTTGGGATGTAACAAAAATTACCAAAACCCAATGCCTGAACGCTATCAAAGAATACAAAAAAATTAAAAAAAGCAAAGAAAATATATTAGCTCTTCAAGCCAAGAAACTTGAAACAGAAATTAAAATTCTTGAAGAAAACGGCGAACTATAATGGGTTGTTTGAATAGTAATGAGAATTTTACTCATTGGTTTGGGAATATCCACCTTAGTGGCCCATGTAATCGATCATGCTATTTTTGTATTGGTCAACACATGATGTCCCTTGATCCAATAAATAATCTAAATCAATGGCCAATGCCAGGATTAGATGAGTTTATTGAACAATGTATTCAAAAAAATGTTACAGATATTAACGTAACAGGAACAAACACAGATCCATTGCTTTACAAGCATATGTGGAAACTGAAGAATGTACTTCAATCAAAGATTCCTGATCTAAAATTCGGAATTAGAACAAATGGTGTTTTGTTCGAATCAAAGCCAGAAATTGTTCAACTTTTTGATAAAGGATCAATAACAATTTGTAGTCTTGATTCCGACATTTATAAAAAAATGATGGGGAACGGATCTGTCCCAGACATCTGGAAGATTGCAAATCTTGCATTTTCATTAGGTTGGAATGATATCAAAATTAATATCGTTCTTGGCCCCGAAAATCTTGAGGATCTTTCAAACACATTGAAAAAACTTTCAACCGTTGAAGGACTTTATAGAGTAAATCTTCGAGAACCATATGGCCAATCTAGAATTGGAAACCCATTTGGAACAAAGGCTCCTGATTACCTAACGATGGGAATGCCAACATATATTATTGATAATCTTGATGTAACATATTGGGATGTTCATTATGTTGAAGTTGAAAGTGTAAACCTGTATGCTAATGGACATGTTAGCAAAACATACCCAATTACACTTGGACACGATCCAATAAATGGAAAAGTATTAGATCAATCTAATTTCGGCCGTGGTCGACATCAGAAACAGTGGCTAAAAGTCTTACAATAAAAGAAAGTAAAAACAATGAATTTTCATCTTGCACGACCAGACGATCAATCAGAAGAAGCATACATTGCCAAGAATCTTTGCGAAGAATATATTCAAGGAAAACTTCGACAAGTAATAAAAAAAAATGGAGAACTGTTTTTTGTAGAAGCAGTAAACCCATACTGCGAATCTTGTCTTTGGGATCCAAAGGTGACCGAAAAAGTTTCAAAACATTATGTAGAAGCTCATCATACGGTCAAAAATCCAACAATAACAATTCATCGATATGATGCACCAGTTCTTTTCAAACCTAGTGTATTTGAAATCATGTGTCAAATCCGTGGATTTATGGGAAGAAAAAAAGAATCAGATCTTGATTCAATTCATGGATTTAGAATTGAATCAAATGACAAGCCAATTAACGAATGGACCAGTTTGGAACATGAAGCAATGCAACAAGGTTTTCATATTGGATTCTTGCATGTATATCAGAAACTTTCAACAACAACTGGCTCCGGAACAGTTTTACCTAGGAACTTAGAATGATTTGGGAAATAATTGGCTGGGTTGGTACAGCTTTGCTCAAGAAGGTGTATCAATTGGCATTTACAAACATAAAAACATGTGGTTCATTTCTGCATACACTAGACGAAATCATGCAAAATCAAAACACGGATATGCATCATTGAAAATAGCAAAATCTTATATTGATGTATATGCTGAAGAAGCTCTAAGGTATCCAAGAGAAGAAAAAAAGGAAAATGAATAATGGGTGCATGGGGATATAAACCAGATCAAAACGACACTGCACTTGACTGGAAGTGGGAAGCCGAAAAACACATTGACAAGGCATTTCTTTTAAGGGAAGTTCAGTCTAGGCAACCCGAAGTTCGAAGGATGGCCGCAGAACTTCTTACAATTCAAAAAACAAATCTTACCGAACAAGAAATCGAAGTAACAAGAAATTCTCTTCAAGAGCTTTTAGAAAAAGATTTCATTTGGTGGATTAATGACTGGAATGAACCAGAAGAAATGAAACGATTAATTCAATCAGAAATAGACAAACTCTAAAACAAAGGAAAAGAAAAATGTTGGGATTTATTGCAAAGAAAAAAGAAGAACTTATCAATCAAGGTGCCGCAGCTGTTGCTGCTCAGTTCAAAGAAGACATTCTGCGTCTTCTTGGAGAAGATGCACGAGAAGAAGATGTAAAAGCTGTTGAAGCTTACTTCGCACCAGGATCCGGAGGGAAACACTCCCCTGCTCGTCTTCAAGCTGAAAAAGCACTGAAAAACGCAGGCATTCTATAAATGTTAGCATTTCCGAGTATGATTGTTCCGGCGGCTGAAAAAGCCGGCATAAAATTACCGGACAATCCAGATGACTTAGAAGGCTATAACCCAGAAGAATACATACATTGGCATGCATTCACGCTAATGCAGCTAGGAGCATCAATGCCATATCCAAGCGTTCATTTCGATAACGCTGAAGTGATTGCAAAGATCTCCGAAGAAGATTTGAAAAACTTTACTTATCAAGATTTAATTGATGCAGGTTTTCAAATAGGGTATTCGAAACCACTTTCTTACCCATAAACAATGGGCCCAATATTGGGCCCATTTATAATTTCACGTCATCTTGACAGCAGAGATCGAATGATTATCTTGTTGGTATGAAACTTGCAAACGATCAATGGCTTAGCATTGAGCTAGAAGGAATGAGCTTGTATCGCCATAACTTCGCTAAAACTTCAGGCATACCTGAACAAATTATAGACCGTCGCATTGAAAAACTTAATATCAAAGTTTCAAGTCGACATACCCAAAAGCTCTACGTGCTCAACCCACAACGAAAATAATCTTGACGACAAGCCGTCTAGAATTAATTTCTACGACGTAAAAAGAGTTTTGCAATGCTCTTTCCATCAACAAGCCAAACAGGAGCATCAAATATAAAACAGGAAAATAAGAATGCTTATTGTATATCAAATTGTGTTTTGGTTTTCAATTGGATTTTTTGGATATCTAATCTCTAATTCAATTAGAAAACTTAGAAAAAAACCTCAAGAAACAGTTGAGAACACAACAGAAAAGCCACCTGAAAAAGATTCAGACGAATATCTTTTAGCAGAAGAAGATCTAAAAGATGTTCCGGAAGAGCATCTTGTTCAAGCACTTATGCTCAATACCATTGAAAAGGGTAAAGAAGATGCAAATGTGCAAATAATTGCAAATTTTCTAAAAGAGAATTTCAATGGTATGAGAATACCTGGGAGTATCAATTCTCTTTCATCTCCTGATTTTCATCCAAACTTCATGAGAAAAAGTGGACACAAAGGTCCACCAAAACTTACAGTTATTGAAGGAGGAAAAATTGATGAGCCAATCTTACCAGAACCTGCATGATTTACTAAATGCAATTAAAAACAAAAAACATTCAAAATCCCAAGCAATTATTGATAACGATTCAGTAACAATCTGGGATGATGATAAATTACTTCTGTCTTTAGATCCAAGGGATGTCATCCATCAATGCTTTGAAACTCTTGGAATCCCAACGAGTGAAGCATAAATTCTTATTAATTTAAGAATTAAATTAATAATCTTAAATTACCAATTTAAATTAAATTTAATAGATCTAAGAGTAGTTGTATACAATTTAAAATTTAAATTTAAGGATCATTTTAAAATGACAATTTCTTGTGCAAGAATATTTGAAATCAATGATTTCACGAAAGAATCAATGAATTTTCGTGGTCCAATTGTCATAGGAACAAAAGTTCTACCTCCAACGCTTGACAATCGGTTGGATTGTGAGTAAGCTCATACATAGTCATGAATATAAGGATTGAAACACCAAAAGGATTTACTGATTTAAGCTTGAATGAAAATTTGTTTCAGCTTTCAGTAAAGCCTACTGAAGACAGTATTTTTCCAATGCTGATATCAGGATACCCTGATATATTTGGTAATGGTTATATTGGATATTGGGCTAGAGGTCTTAAATTCTTTAAAGAAGAAAACTTTTGGCTTTGTTATGAAATGGGTGATGATCACCCAGTCTCTGAAAAATTAGATAAAGCTGTTCTTGAAGAGTTCGAACAAGTTCGAACATATAAACATGGAAACAAACTCTGGTTTTCACCAAATGAGATTGTACAAACATTTAATACAACCTTTGAAAACAGGTCGATTTTATGTTTTGTCATTGGCCCAGCTTTGGCTGGGAAAGCATTTGTTGAAGCATATAAAAAATGGGGACAAGAGAGCATTGACAACTGGGATGCGTTTACTGTAGACTATGGCTTGCAAATGGCTCTTTACGGCAAAATAAAGTGGAGCTGAATATTATGAGAAAATTTGATTCTTCAATCGTAACCGAATCCGTAAAAACAATTGTAACGAATGCAAGTGAATCTGCAAAAAAGCTAAAAAATGCAGAGTTCACAAGCTATCACCTTTTAGCTGCAATCCTTCATGATGAAGAAGGTCGACAGATTATCAAAGGTGCAGGCGGATCTCCTCACCAAATCTCCAAAAAGCTTAAAGTTGCTATTGGAAATATTCCAAAAGACAAAGTAAAGAAACCAGCTCCATCTGGGTGCATTTCTAAAGCTTTACATTTGGCAGCAAATAAAACAAAGGGCCAAGTAGGGATTGGACATGTTGTTTTGGCTCTGTATGAAACAGAAGAAACAAGAGACATGCTAGAGTCTCTAGATCCAGAGAGAGTTGTTACTACCAAAAATTATGGTGAAGCTCTTTCCAATTACTCTATTGATCTAACCAAACTTGCAAAGCTCGGAAAACTAGATCCTGTTATTGGTCGAGATCACGAGATTCGTAACACAATTCAAACACTAAGCCGTAGAACCAAAAATAACCCTGTTATTGTTGGAGAGTCTGGCGTAGGAAAAACAGCTATTGTTGAAGCAATCGCTCAAAGAATTGCTGCAAACGATGTGCCTGAAAGTTTGAAAGGTCGCAGCATCATTCAACTTGATATCGCAAAGATTGTTGCTGGTGCTCAGTATCGAGGCCAGTTTGAAGAACGACTAAAAGGAGTAATTGACGAAGCAATAAAGGAGAAAAATTCTATTATTCTCTTTATTGATGATCTTCAAAACATCATGGGTTCAGGCAAGAGTGAATCTGGTCAGGATGCTGCGAGTATCCTCAAGCCTGCCCTAGCACGAGGAGAGATTCGATGCATCGGTTGCTGTAGCTTTGATGCATACAAGAAGCAAATTGAGAAGGATAAGGCCCTGGAGCGTCGTTTCCAACCAATCCGAATCGAGGAGCCATCTACAAATGAATCTGCCTCAATCCTTCGAGGACTTCGTGATAGATTTCAAAACCATTATGGACTAAGAATTAGTGATGATGCACTTGTATCAGCTGTTCGTCTAAGTGATCGATACGTTACGAGTAAATTCTTACCAGACAAAGCAATCGATCTTATCGATCAAGCTTGTGCTGTTCTAAAAATGAATATTGAAAGTCTTCCTACACCCATTGATGAACGAGAGAGGAATCTTAAGATTCTCAAAATGGAAGAAGCATCTTTGACGGAAGCTCGCAAAGAACGAAAAGCACAAGTTGCAATTGAAATCCAGCAACTGGAAGAAGAAATTTCTTCTATGAGAGATCGTTGGGAAGCCGAACGCAAACTTATTGATGATCTAAAAAAGGTTGGAGAAAAGATCGAGTCTTCTAAGGCTAAAGCTCAAACTCTCCAAAATAATGGAGAACTACAATCAGCATCAAAGCTTATTTATGTAGATATTCCGGAAATGGAAAATCAGCAAGCAGTTTCTTTTGCTGAATTGGAAAAGATTCAGAATGAAGGATCATTCTTAAGAGATTGTGTTCTTGAAGAAGATGTTGCTCGTGTTGTGTCATCCTGGACAGGAATCCCAGCAGAGAAAATGCTTCAAAACAAAACACAAATCGAAATGCTTAGCATGGAAGATAGGCTTCATGAAAGTGTTATTGGACAACATGAGCCAATCGTTGCTATTTCTAAGGCTATTCGACAGAGTCGTGCTGGGTTGACAGATCCAAATGCTCCTGTTGGAACATTTTTGTTCCTTGGACCTACAGGTGTCGGAAAAACTGAGCTAGCAAAAGCTTTAGCTCGATTCTTGTTCGATGATGAGAATAAACTTGTTCGTCTTGACATGAGTGAATACATGGAAAAGAACAGCATTAATAGACTCATCGGATCTCCGCCCGGATACGTTGGATCTGAAGAAGGAGGTCAACTTACTGAAGCCGTTCGTGCAAATCCTTATTCTATTGTTCTTCTGGACGAGGTTGAAAAAGCACACCCAGATGTTTGGAACCTTTTCCTTCAACTTTTTGATGAAGGTCGTTTGACAGATAGCCATGGACGTACTGTTGACTTTACAAACACAATTGTTTTGATGACAAGCAACATTGGATCTGCGTTATATTACATGGATCTTTCACCAGAAGAGCTTGAATCAAATCGTGAAGCTTTATTGAAAAAACATTTCAGACCAGAATTTCTAAACCGCATTGATAAAGTTATTTACTTTCATCCTCTTGCTCGTGAGCATATGATGAAGATTCTGAATATTCAACTTCGATCTGTTCAGAAAAGATTGAAAGAAAAAGGACTGGTTCTAGATCTTTCCGAAGATGCAAAAGAATGGCTTTGTGAGCATGGTTATCAACCTGAAATGGGGGCGCGTCCACTAAAGCGTCTTATCAAAGAAAACGTTCTTGATCCTTTGTCAGACTATATTTTGACAAAAGCTCCAAGTGATGAGACTGTTCAAATGGACGTAACAGACGGAAAATTTTACGTCAAGTAAACATAATCCCGGGGGTGGCAACAAACACCCCCGGAATGAGAAATTTTATTAATGAGACTGCATCGAATATGTCAAGAAATAGATCTTAAAAAGCTAGGAAAACCAGGAACTTATGTTGAATGCATTGCTGATGGATTGGAATCAATAAAAAAAGGCGATATTACACAGATCTCATCAGCTGATTATATTGGACCAAAAATAAAAGAAAATTGGTATTTTTGGCGTGATTTTAAGAAAGCATTTTCATGAAATTAAATGAAATTTGTAATTAAATAGGAATAAAGGTCCTTGGAAAATCTGGGACGGTTGTTGAATACATGAACGATAGTTCAAAGCTTGGATTTAATAGAGGAGTCCTTAAAAAAGGACAACATTATATTGTTGGATCTATACATGATTCAAAAGAGCTAAATTTAGTAGGAAAAATGTATTGTTCGTTTGATCCAAGAAGATTTCGAATGGCTGACAAAACAAATATCACTAAGATTTAAATAATGTTCACGACAAGTGGACCCATATCAGGATCTATAATGGCAAAATCTAAAAATAAAAAACAAATCCAACTTGAATCAATTGGAAATAATGTCTTCAGATATGAACAAGACAATATGAAATTTATGGTTCGACAAGTTGTTTCAGGTTGGCAAGTAGAAGAATATACCAAATTTGGAGACAAGTGGGAAAAGCAAGCTGTTTGGCCCATTAAGTCTTTGGGTGGAATTGTGTTAGAAATTGAGGAATAATATGAATTGGTCAACTGCACTAACTGTTAGCACAATATCAGCAATGCTTATTAAATCAGTAAAAGAAATACTTGATGATGGCAGAGAGAAAAAAGCTCTTGAAAAAGAAAACGAAAAACTTCGTAAAGAATTACAAGACATAAGGAGTAAAAATGATAGCTGATCAAACAAAAGATACAATTATTGTAGATTTTAGTGATATTGCATGGAACGTTCATGTTCGACACGATCCGACAGATGAGTTTGAAGATTGTGATTACATTTTAGAATGGGGATGGACAGCAGGAATGTCAGAAGAAGATATCAAAAATCTCGCTGATGATGCTCCTAGTGGATGTGAAAAAGTTCGTCCATGTAATCCTCACCTTCTTTGTGTGGAATTGGCAGAAAAATTGGGTGCTAGTGAAAAAATTCTTGAATCTCTAGCTAAAGAATTTGATTTACTTTGAGCTCAAATAATAAATTTATACAAGACGTTATAATCCTATAAATGGTTGCGTTGGTCATTGTTTGGTGCTAGAGTACTCCCATGTCCATCTACAATACCAACGTTGCAAAGAGTTACGCTGCTGGTGCTGGTTTCGGCACCCCTTGGTCCGGCATTCGAGAGATCTTGCAAAATGCTCTTGATGGCCGTGATCGTGGTTACTACATGCGCATCGATCATGGTAAGGCTCGTGACCGTTCTGGTGCTTGGGCACTCAAGGTAGTTAATGAAGGCGTCACGCTTACACGAGATGCTCTTGTGCTCGGATTCTCTACAAAGACGAATGACGACACACAGCGTGGCCAACATGGTGAAGGATTGATTGTTGGAATCAATGCGCTTTTGAATAATGGGTATGAAGTTTGGATTCGCACAGGAGATGAGGCTTGGATTGCAAAGCATCAAACCAATGAAAATGGCCTAGATCTTCTTGTAATCGACATTCGAAAACAACCGAAAAAAATCAATGATTTCATTGTTGAAATCAAAGGAGTCACTCCGGAAGACTGGGCTTCTTACAAAGATCGAATGCTCTTCTTTAACGAAGAAGATCGTCGCATCGAAGTTGGAGAAGGAACAATCCTTCTTGATCGAAAATACAGAAATCAATTGTTTGTCAAAGGTATTTTTGTTGGCAACCTTCCTGATGACTATCAGTTTGGATATGATATTTCGGTTCACCTAAACCGAGATCGAGAAGTAGCCGAACCATGGGAACTTCGTCGCAAAGTGCGTGATGTGATTGCACAGGCTCTTGCTCAAGATTTGTTCACAACCGAAGATGTTACCAAGGTTTTGGATAGTGATGGATGCGGAGAAGCTTTGGCATTTTCTGAAGACTATTGGTATGATGCATACGGAATCAGTCAGAAAATTGCAGAAGATTTTATTGATAGACACGGAATTGATGCTGTTCCTGTTTGCTCGGTAGGAGACGCCCAGCGTGCTGAACACTTTGGAAAGAAAGGCATTACCGTTGCACAAGCTGTAAAAAAGATTATCGAGAAACATTCTGGAAAACTCGAAGATCGTCTTGCTGAAACTGCACTTAATGTAAGCAAGCGTTACAATTGGGTTGATCTATCTGCTCAAGAAAAACAAAATATCGAAAACATTGTTCGTATTGTTCGTGCTGTCGAAGAAGATTCTTATTTTGACAAACTACAAATTGTAGATTTTGTTGGCGAGAAAATTCGAGGCACAGCAAAAACTGTAGGAAATGTTTTGCAAGAAATTTGCATTGCGCGCAGGATTTGCAATGACAAAACTCAACTTCTTAAAACATTTGTTCATGAAGTTGCACATAAATTTGCAGCTGATGGAGATCATGAACATGATGAACAGCAGTGCCGCATTCTCGCAGAAATTGTGGTAAGTCAAATGGAATAAAAATATGAAAAATTATTGGGAAAATTTACGTCGTGGGGACATGGGTCCAAAGATATTTCTGATAAGGAATTAAAAGCAATGATTCAAGAAATTGATAATGCAATGCCATTCTTTGAAAAATATGATTGCGGATCCGTCCGTCGTGCTGCCTTGCTTGATAAAGCAACATTAATTCAAATACAACGCGGTAGAAAACTTTTTAAATGAGAGAACACGATTTAAAAGAGCTACTAAGAAAAACTATTCCTCATTTGGAATTTAGTGCCGACATGGCAGCTGATGAAGATTGGAATCCTGATTTCAAAAAAAATGAAAAAGAAATCAGAGAGCTTATTGAAGAGATAAATGAAGTAACAAAACAATGGAATAGTCCATGCTTTGATAATATTCCAAAAGGTAAACATGATGTTCATACAGAGCATTGTTGTGTTATTCATGGTTGCAAATATGGAGATGATAATTGTACCGTTGCAAACAAGACAAAAAAACAATCATTTGAATGTCAGTTTTGCTGGGAAGATAGAGAATATTTATGACATCTCTTGACAAGCTAGAATGAGTGATTAGATTGAGACTAACATGAGCGTTCTGCAAACATACTTGGAAACGAACCATGATGGACCAGATAATTTGAAGGAAGATTTTCTTCGAAAATTTGGCATTAATGTTCGCCAAGAAGAAGATCTATTCTTATTCAAATATGGAATGATTTCTTGCAATTGGCAGGAAAAAGTGACTCATGAATCTAGGGGAGCAATTTTGCGACTCGAAAATAATGGGTGGACTTATGTTTCACGACCATTTGATAAGTTTTTCAACCAACATGAAGGACACTGTCCAGTTTTTGATCCTGGTGCATTTGAAACACATCTAAAAGAAGCTGTGCTTGTAGAAAAAGCCGACGGCAGTTGTATTCAAATGTGGCATGACGGAAAGTCATGGCGCGCATCAACACTTGGAACAATCACCACATCCAATGTTCAAGATGAAAATTTTACATTTTCAGAATTGTTTTTCAAAACTATTGGAAAAATCCACTTCATAGAATTAGATCCAAATTTTACTTATTTGTTCGAGCTTTGTTGTGATGAAAATAGAATCGTCACACAATATACTCACAATCATGTAGTATATCTTGGATCGAGAGATCGGCGAAATGGAGATTATTTGCATCAATGGGAGCTAGAGTACGATCTAAACAAAGGAGCGTTTAGAGATTCTAACATTCGTTTTCCAAAAACAATCAAGCCCAGTGATCGGGGGCTCAAGACGCTTGATGATGTAAAAATGTTTGTAGATCAAGAATCTCAATCTGAAGAATATGGAAAGTGGCCAGAAGGATTCATTATTTATTCTTTGGACGGATTTCATCCTCTTGCAAAAATGAAAAATGCTCGATACATGAGCCTACATCATGTAGGCGGAGGAGATGTAGCACACAGTAAAAACCAAATCATCAATGCAATATTTCTTGGGTATATTGATGATGTATATGATGTATTGTCTGATCGTTTGAAGGAATTCTCAAATGAAGTACAAAATCGAGCAGCAAAAATTACAGAAAATGTAATTTCAACCGTAGAAAAAATACAGAAAAAAGATTTTCCTACACGAAAATCATATGCCGCGTTTATTCAAGATAATGCTGAAAAAAAGGTTCAAAACTTTTTCTTTAAAAATGCAAATGCATTTATGAAAAAAGAAGTTAAAGATGCCATGCAGTTGTTTGAAATGTGGCTTAAAGAAAATTACGAAAAATTTGACTGGAAAGACTAGAAATGATTCATATAAAAAGAATATTTTATGGATTTTTGTTTTGTATTATTGTTGCACTAACAATTGTTCCTCCTATTTTTGTTCAGGTAACTGGTGAATATGCGTGGTATCTTTTGTATACTCCTCATGCAGTTATGCTTTTATATTTTGTAGGTGTAGTTGTTTTGGCTAAGGTGGAAAAACCAGATGAGACAAGAACTTGATGATATTTTATGCGAGAAATATCCTCGCCTTTTTCAAGAACGAAATAAAAGCATTTATGAATCATGCATGGGATGGGGTTTCGATTGTGGTGATGGGTGGTTTTCTCTAATTGACAAATTGGCAGAAGACATTGAAGCTGCAACAGCACATCTTCCTGAAGAAAATCGACCAATAGCATCTCAAGTCAAAAGCAAATTTGGAGGACTTAGGTTTTATATAAAATTCAATATCATCAATGATGATGCGACATGTAAAACTTTATTTGAACTCATTAAAGAAGCTGAAGCTAAAAGTCGCAAAATTTGCGAAATGTGTTCTGCACAACATGATTCAATTTCTTGTTGTTTTACACTGTGCGAAAAATGCAAGGAAGAGAAAGAGATAAAAGAAAAAAATGAACCTTGACTTAAATGACTGCGATTCGTGTCCAATATGTGGAATGCCAATGGTGCTAGGTCCGTCTGTTGACAATCATCACCTTGTGCCAAAACTAAAAGGAGGCAAGGATACGGAGCTTATGCATGTCGTTTGCCACAGAAAGCTTCATAGCTTATGGAGTGAAAACGAACTTCGAGACACCTACAATAATGTAGAAACAATTCTTTTAGATGAAAGAATTAAAAAATTTATTGGCTTTGTAAGGAAACAATTTTCTAGAAATCCAGAATACAAAGACAGTAATAAAATATCAAACGACCACAAAAAAAAGAGAAGAAAATAAATTATGGTTTGCAGACATGGCCCAAACGATCCCAGTTGCTCAAGTCATCCTAGTAATGTCGCAGCACGTCGATATGAATATGAAACTGAACAACAAAATTTAAGAGAAGCAAATGAGAAGATTCAGGATCTTCTTGCACGAACACCAAATCCTCAAAATTATAAAGTTCTTAAAGTAGAACAAGTTGGAAAATATATTGTTCTAATGGTTCAATATTCAAGCTGTTCAAAATGCAGCTTTGATGCCAAAAAGGTCATGGTATTTATGGATACCAAACTAGAGGATGTAATTTTTTGGAATACAATCGATCCTCACTTTAGTGATAAAAAGCCAGGCAATAAAGAAGTTGCACCACCACCAAGAGCAAGATTCCCAGCTGATGATGAAGGCTGGAAAGACGCTATAGAATATGCTAGACTAAAGTCCAAGAGGTAATATAATGGGATATACAACAGAATCTGAAGGAGCTTTTCATTTGGATCGTCCACTAGATGGAGAACATTGGAAATATTTAATGAAATTTTCCAGGACTCGAAGAATGAAAAGACACAGGTGTAATCTACGTAAAAAACAATCAAGTTCAAGCAATTCAAGATGAAATTGTAAGAAATAAGCCTATTTGGGATGATGAATAACTCTAAAAAATAGAGAAAACAATGTTTGGAAAAATCTTTTTTGCAACAATGCTGGCATTAACACCTGTCAAGGTTGGAACTGCTGGGTCCTCTCCATTTGTTAGTCAAGACAATCAAGGAATCGCTTCTGAAGTTTGGTCAGACGTTGCAAAAAAGAAAGGCATCGAATATATTGTCGTAAATCATTACGATAGTGTTGAAGATGCTTTACATGCAAAACGAGACGGAGAACTTGATATTGTTATTGGACCAATAACAATCAATAGCGAACGTGAAAGAAAGTATGGAAAATTTACACAACCATATTTTGAAGCAAAAATGGGAGTAATGGGTCAGAGATCAGAATCATTACTTGCATATATAAAACCTTTTTTGAACAAAGGATTCTTTTTCGGTCTTCTTCTTTTTGTTTCTTTGCTTTTTGTAGTTGGGTCTGTTGTCTGGCTTGTTGAAAGAAAAAAGAACGAAGATTTTGATCTTGGATTGCATGGGATTATTGAAGGTGCTTGGTTTTCATTGGTTACAATGACAACAGTTGGCTATGGAGATAAATCACCTAAAACACACCTGGGCCGCGCATTGACTGCTATATGGATGCTTGTTGGTATTTTGATGTTTTCAACATTGACTGCGTTTTTAGCAAATGCATTTGATGCAAAAGATGAAAGTATCCAAAATCTGTCTGGTAAACGTGCTGCCGTTATCGCAGGATCTACGGGAGCAATATTTGCCAGGCAACGTGGAGCTAAACTTCTTGTCGTAAACAATCTTAACGAAGCCGTTGATGCATTGGATAATGAAAAAGTAAATGTTGTTGTTTTTGATGGGCCAGCTTTACAGTTTTATCTAAAAAACGAAGAAACATCATATGATGTTCATTTGTTTGATGAATCAAGTGAAAGTTATGGTTTCATGACTGATCTTGACATTAATGCAGAAATTCTTGAAATGAAAGAATCTGGCGATATTCAATCAATCACAAATAGGTGGTTATCAGAGATTTAGTTATGGAAATATTTTTACTTATATTCGTTATTGTTGTTTTGGCAGAATACACACCAGCAGTTATGTTGATGATTTCTAATGCATGGAACAACTATCTCGCCCATAAAGAAAAAATTGCTCAAATTGAAGCACTTAAAAATCTGAAACAACTTCCTCAAAAAGAAGAAGTTCCATCAGATCTTATTGAGGCATGGCGTGAGGTAAACAATTTGTAATGGGGTATATTGGAGACATGATTGACGCACAACTTGTTGTTAATTGTTCTAAATTTGCAAATACCGAAACTGCAAATACCAATAAAATCTGTGCAGATCAAAGAGCTGCTACTTTATGGCAGCTCGGAGTAACGAAGGTTTTAGAGCTTTGCGTAGGACCCAGCTTATCTGTCTTAGAACAAGTTTACAAAGAAAGAGTAATCCAATGTTATGGAAATGACATTGATTCAAGATGGAAAGATTTTCATCCAAAAGGAAATTGGATTATTGGTGATGCAATTGATGTTTTTAAAGAAAATTATCAGAAATTTGATGCGGTTGTTTTTGCTCCTCCTTTATCGAATGGGTGCAGTGGACGCCGAGAGGATTCTTTATCGATTGATGATGTAAATCCAAAATATTCAGCCTTTATTAAAGCTTTAATTTCTGTTCCATTTAATGGATATGCGGTATTGACGCTTCCTGGTCGTTCTCTTTCAACCAAAGAAGATCGAGAACAATTCTTTAAATTAACGAATTCTATTAAGCATGTGTATTCAGATGTGCGACATGTAGACTTAATTGACGGATGCAGGAAATATATTGATGTATATATTCGAACAGCCTCTCTGATATAATTTCTTGCGTCCTGTCTCTTGACGAGGGGGGTAGGGTGGTTATACTGTTAGAGGAGACGAAACAAATGGACATCCTTACTGCCCTCAAAGAACACGGTCCTTGGCTCGCCATGAGCGATCTGACCAAGCTCACCAAGCAAGAAGCCGCAGCTCTGAGAGCCGAGCTAAAGGCTCTCATGGCCGCGAACAAGGTTCAAAAGACCGGTAAAAAGCGCGGCACGAAATATGCACTTCCTGGTGTTGAAGCTCCTGAATCTCAGGATGGAGTAGATTTTAAAGACAAAATCAGAGAAGTAATGCAAGAAGCGAAAGAAAAAGTTTCGCGAAAGCAACTTTGTGACCAAATTGGCACTTATGATGCAAAAATTCGTCCTTCTTTGCTTGGAATGATAGATTCAGGCGAAATTTGCCATAACAACAAAAAGAAAGGTCAGCTTTATTGGCTTAAACAACATGAGGATGCAGGCATCGTAGCTCCTCATGAAGAAGAAGAAAAGGTTGAAGTTCAACCTGAATACGTGGTTGATGAGAGTGATCCTGAAATCACCGACATTTACGAACTTGTTCGTAAAGGCATGAAAATGCTCAAGCCAAACGTCGAGTTTACTATTTCTGAACTTCAGTCTCATATTTCTTCATCAGGAAATCACTCTTTTAGTGATAATCAAATTTTCCGTGCATGGAAGAACCTTTATGACAAAGGAGAATTCCCGGCTTTGCAAAAAGAAAATAGATACACTCAGTGTGGGTGGTATATTCACCTCTGGGTTGATCCCGTTATTGCAAGCGCTGTAGAATGATATTATTTACCACAACAATTATTACTTCAATCACACTTGGATTCGCAATTGGATACCATCTTGGATGGTTGAAACATCAAAACGCCATAAACGAGGCAATGATAAATATCCGAGATCCTTGGGAAGCACTAATCAAACAGCATTCTGGACGCGAATAACATGACTGACAGTCTTGACACTGACGAACACATGAGGCACAATGGGGGCGTGGATTCGTGTCTTATGATTCAAAGTGAGCTATATCCTCTTGTCTTTTTCAGAAATGCAAAGGCAAGATTTTGGGCCGATACTTCTGTTCGCCATGGTGAAACTGCTACACAAGCTGTAGCACAAATCGCAGCAGCTGAAAACGTAAATTATCTTATTGTTCATCCGGAAGATGATCCTGATGATATTCCTTTTGACTATGAAGGAAAGCTGATTCGATTCAACGTATCAGATTCCGATGGAAAACGACTAAATATGGCCAATTAAATTGGCCTTGACAATGCATCTAGAATATAGAAACATGTTGTCCATGAAAAATCACAAGAAGACAACTCTTGTTGCAGCGAACCTGCGGCGCGCGATGGACTGCAAGGACGGGCTCGGAGCCGAAGAGTGCGCGATGTTCCTCGACGACGGCCTGATTGCCGAAAACACCAAGCTCCGTGCCGATCTCGCCGCAGAGGTGGAGCGCCTGCGGTCGGGTATCGCCCAGCTTCGGCTAGACGCCACCGGGTGGGAAGCCGCCTCGCTGAAACCTGCCGTGTATCAGTGGCTCATCCGCCGGCTCGACGCCCTGGCCCGAGAGGACGGTGGGGCATGACGACTCACGGGCCGCGATGGGCGGAACTGCTGGGCTCCGTCCGGGGCCGTTACGACAAAGGTGCGTCGGCGGAATACGTCGAGGGTTGGCGCGATGCGCTGGATACCGTCGAGACGGGAGCCGTCGTCGGGATGCTTGAGCGCAACGTCAAGACGGAGAAAAGCATCGCATGACATATCATGCTTATGAATGTGATGATCCTGTTTTCGATTTGTGTATGGATGTTGTTCTGGACGGAAAAAAGAAAACTTACTATTCTATGTGGGACTGGGAAGTTGGAAGTCTAGAAGAAATGAATACGGTTTCACTAGATACTCCTGAATAAATAACTTATTTTGCTCTTTTTTTCTGCCGGCTTGGTGTTGACATATGCTAAGCCGGCATTACATTGTTGTTATGGCAACTGCACGAAAAACTAAAACCACGGCCAAGTCAGCGAAGCCTCCAAAAACTGTTGGCAGTGATTTTTTGAAGCCCAAAAAAGCTTCTGATAAAAAATCAACCTCAAAAAAGAAAGAGAAGCCGACTTCTGACCTACCCAGCACTTTGGCCCTTGCTCTCGATGACTGGGCTGCGGCGGATACGGTTGCAAAAGCTTGCACCAGAAAAATTTCTGAATCGAAGTCAACAATTTTGACTCATGTTTTGGAAGACTTTGCAAACCGATGGGCTGAGACTGGTGCGCGGCCCGAAACGCGAACGTGGCGTGGGACCCGATCAAAGTTTGATCATGTCGTTACAAGCGCAATCACTTTCAATGCAGAAAAACAAGAAGCGATTGAAGAAGAGCTTGGCATCGATATGAGCGAATATTTCGAAGTCAATAGTCTAAAAATCGACATCAAGAAACTTGAGAACAAGAAAGAATTTTACGATGCATTTCTTACGTTCCTTGGTGTTCTTGGTTCTGATGTAGACGAATATGTTGAAAGAAATTTCAAACTGTCAGACGACTTCTTTGATAGTCTTGCCAAAATTTGTGCCAATGATGATGGCGAACCTGACGCCGATCGATTGCACACAATGCTGCAAATTCTAAAGCCTCGTGTTACTCCAAAAGGTGTAAAGTCGCATGATGCAGAAGAAGATCTTTTTGATATTGTTCGAGAAATGAAAGGATAAAATATAATGTTCAAAGGTGAAATGGTAAAAATGTGGGAAGAAATGTTTGGCATCAAACTGTGGCAATTTTTGCTACTTGGTTTGCTTATTGGTGGTGGAGCCATTGTTGGCCTCCTTTTCTTAGTCAAATATCTCTTTTTTGCGTAAAGGAAAAACAATGAAAAGATTTATTATTCTTGCAGTTTTTTTAGCTGGTTGTGAAGCTGAGCCTGAAAGAAATGCACCACCTCTTCAAAAGACATTTGGATCACAACAATCAAGTGTTTGTGAAGAATTTTGGGATTGTTCGGTAGATTGCATTGATGCTGGTAAATTCCAAACGACATGTGTCAACCTCTGTGTTACAAAATACGGAAATATCCTTCCAGCAGGAACGCTGAAAGAATGGGGCTTATCTTGTGCGGAAGTTCCAAAAAGAACAAATGGACAACACTATGATGGTGATGTTTGTGAAGAAGGATTCGACTTATGCACTCAATTCAATTGAAAGATAGATATATGAAAAAAACACTACTAAAAACAATTCCATTTTTATTTTTACTTTCTGCTTGCGGAGAACAAGGTGGAAACCCACCACCACCACCACCACCTGGTGGTAGCAGTGCAAGCGCCAGCGCAAGCGTAAGTGCTAGTGGCGGCTCTTCTAGTGCAACAGCTAGTGGATCTGGTGGCAGTGCTACAGGTGGTTCCTCTTGCTCGGTTGATTGTCCAGATGATGAAAGTG
>Ga0129342_1000381_pt1 | contig 18665 bp, 23 predicted proteins | sample CPBDNA_5_FD_94426 | JGI IMG/M metagenome (GOLD analysis project Ga0129342, IMG submission 94426) | Freshwater to marine salinity gradient microbial communities from Chesapeake Bay, USA - CPBay_Sum_15_0.2_DNA | ecosystem: Environmental > Aquatic > Marine > Coastal | place: USA: Chesapeake Bay...
TAAGGCACGACAGAATCCGGCTTATGGCCTGCTTTTTTATTTGTTTGTGGGCACCTTCATGGTGTCAAAAAAATCTTCTTTAGGCTCCCAGAGTTTCACTGCATTTCCCTCAGGGTCAAGGATGTGCACAAATTTTCCGTAGGGATATGTCGTGATTTTATCAATGATAATCACCCCAATTTCTTTTAGCTTCTTGACCAATTTTTCAATTTCTTGCACTCTGTAATTTATCATAAAGGGTTTGTCCGATGGATCAAAATAGTCTGTGTCGTTTGGAAATACAGACCAATGAATATACTTTGCTTTATCAGGGTTTTTTAGATGTCGCATTTCAAAGGTTGCCCCATACGGATTAAGCACCAAGCCAAGGTGCTGTGCATACCATTTTTTTAATTTTTCGGGAGATGTGGACTTAAAGAAAATACCACCAATACCAATGATTTTAGGGTCGCTCATAATGTAAGATTTAGCATCATCAAGTTACACTTTTTTTGGTAATGCGCAGTTTTTTAGCAAATGCAAACTTTCAGGTCCTTGATTAAAGAGTAAATCTAGTACTGAAAGATTGGGGATAAAACCATTTTTGTTTTCAAAAACTTGTGTATAAACCACTTCAGCCACAGCTTGATTTTTTTTAACTTCTTGAAGTAGTCGTATGTCTTGATGTGTAGCTTCTTTTTCATATAATTGAGTAAAAGACACCTCAAAAGAAAGTCCTATCAAGCTTTTTAACACTTGAAAAAATGCGGTGTTTAATGCATAGAGGTGGGTAAAACGCTCTTGATACAAAAATGCAATTTCATTCTCGTAGTATTCAAAATAGGGGGATGAGCGGTAGGCAGCTTCTAACGATTTCCAATGCTGTCCTTGCCACAAAAAGCTGTTGTCTATTTCTACGTCTTTGTAGTGTTGATGCCCCTCTTTTCCAAGATGTTTTACAGGAACAGAAAGCATCAATTTTCCATTTGCTCCGTGAATATAAAGTCGGTTACGCTGAGTTTGTTTTTGGTAATGGTCGTGCTTTTCAAAAATAACATGCGCTGCTTGCGCCATATATGCCCAAAGGGTTACAGAGCCACCATAGGCAAGTGGTGCAACAACAGTGCCCATTTACGCCTTTTTGGTTCGTCTTCTATACCACGAAATACCTTGCCAAAGGGCAACAAAAGCAACAAAATACCAGCGGTACGAAACCGGTTCCCCTGCGCCACCAACAGTAGTGAATACTCTATCCCAGCGTACCCGCCAATTGCGTAATCCTTCTGTAAATCCGTCAATACTCATCCAAATAAAAACGGGTTTTCCCACCACGTGATCTTCTGGCACAAAACCCCAGTAGCGGCTATCTTCTGAACGATGCCGATTGTCTCCCATCATCCAATAATAATCCATTTTAAACGTATAAGAGTCTGCAGTTTTTCCATTGATTTTAATCACACCTCTGCTATTGCTTAGCGTGTTCTTCTCATAGTCTTGAATAATTTTTTTATAGAGTGGAAGTGTGTTTTGCGTTAGGGATACTGTTGCTCCTTTTTGGGGCATTACAATTGGTCCAAATTGGTCTTCATTCCAATTGTATAAAATGTTGTTGGGGAAATAGTTTGTATTGTATGTTTTAATGGTGTTTATGTTTCGCTTTAAGCTATCTAACGCCATAGCTTTTTGTAGTTCCTCTGCCTCTTTTAAGGTCAAAAACAAGGTTTTTCTAGTTTCTAGGAGTTCTTTAGCTTGAATACGGTAGGCGCGTACAACATCAATGGGAATTCCTTTTGCACCTGTATAGATTTGGTAATTATTAGGATCTTGACTTGCAAAGCCCGTAAAGTAAGGAATCAACGCATCAAGCATGGGTTGCGAGATATTTTTAATGATAAATTTTCTATTTAAGTCATCGTATCCAAGTTCTTTTAGTTTACGTGCAGAAATCCCCTTACTGTTATATGCCGTGTAACCATAAAGCGGTTTGGCGCGGTCGGGCATGATGGATTGTTTACCATTAATGTGAATAATGCCATCAATAATGGTCAGCGTATCGCCTGGAACGGCGACGCAGCGCTTTACGTAATTTGATTTTTTATCAATGGGTTTTACCACACCTGCTTCCTTCTTAAAAAACTGTCTAACCGTATCGGCTGGCCAGCTAAACACTACAATATCGTTGCGTTTTATTTTTTGAAAACCAGGAAAACGCGAGTAGGGGAGTTGCGGTTTTTTTAGATATGAACGCACTTTTGCAAGCGGTATGGTGTCATGCACCATAGGAAATGAAACCACCGTTTGAGGTGTTCGTGCGCCGTAATGGAATTTACTCACTAAGAGAAAATCACCCACCAATAAACTTTTTTCAAGCGAACTTGTTGGAATGATAAAAGGTTGCATAAAGTAGGCATGCACCAGCGTGGCTATAACCACCGCATAAATGATAGAGCCAACAAATTGTCCAAATCCGCTTTTAGGTTCTAAGGAGCGATCCGGTTGATAGGTTACATCTGCAACATAGTTAAGATAAAACCCGTATAATCCTAAACTTGCCCAAGCTAAAAAGCTGTCTTTAAGACTATTTTTACCAAAACTACGAGCAGTTTCTACCCATACAACAGGGAGCATAAGTAAATTTACTATGGGTATGTAGAGCAAAACAACCCACCATTGCGGTCGTTTGATGATGCGTAATAGCATAACCGAATTGTAAAAGGGAATGAGCGCCAACAAAGGTGAAACCCCTGCTTTTTTATAAAGCTTCCAGAGCTTTACAAAAATATAAACTTGGCATAGCGCTACGAATAAAATCCACTGAGAGGTTGTCATAACTATATAAGATTAGGTGATGTTTAACACGTCATTCATGGTAAAAATACCGCTTTTTCCCAGAATCCACTCGGCGGCAACAACTGCGCCAAGCGCAAAACCATCACGGTTATGAGCAATGTGCTCAATTGTAATTGCATCATTTTCAGCGTTATAAACTACCGTATGCGTACCAGGTACATGTGGCTCACGCTTTGCCGTAATGGCTAGGTCGTTGTCGCTAGCTTCTTCTGCAAGCTTCCATGACTGTTGTGAGGTGTGTGGGAGTATTCCTTCGGCTAGTGTTATGGCTGTTCCACTTGGTGCGTCTAGTTTTTCGGTATGATGAATTTCTTCCATACTTACTTTGTACTGCGTGTGCTGCCCCATCATTTGGGCGAGTTTTTCATTGAGTGCAAAGAAGATATTTACACCAAGGCTAAAATTGGAAGCATACAAAAAAGCTCCCTTTTTTTCTTCGCACAGTTTTTCAATATCCGATTTATGCTCCAACCATCCTGTAGTACCGCAAACCACAGGAATGCCTTGTTGAATTGCGTGAGTTATATTAGTAACCGCTGCTGATGGCACACTAAAATTTATGGCAACATCGGCATGCTCAAAAGTATCATTTGGATTGTCTTTATCAATTTTTGCCACAACTTCATGACCTCGCGCTTTGGCAATGACTTCAATGGCTTTTCCCATACGACCGTATCCCAGTAAGGCTATTTTCATACTAAAAAGTTAACGCGACTTGCATTCCAGCTATTAGAGTGGCACCTGTTGGGGCTACATCAAAATAGGGTTTAAAGCTAAGGTCGCTGTTTACGTTATATTGTTTTAAATGCGCATCGATATTGGCATCTAAAATATTTAAAAAATAAAATCCCAAAATAAAAAGCATCGAACGGTCACGATTTCGTTTGTAAAAATCCTGTCCATCTATTAGTCGATTTGTATCTGCAATAAGCCCTTGAAATTCATCATCGTTGTATCCAGCAATCCGCCTTTTATAGGCGTCGCGATAGCGCACATAATTTTTTTGGTTTCTGTCGTATGTGTAAATAGACATACCTAAAGCACCATATACAATAGGAACTTTCCAATAGCGTTTGTTGTAAGCCTGACCCAAACCCGGTAAAACAGCAGAGTAAAAGGCTGCCCTTGCAGGTCTTAGAGGGTCTTCATTTTCGCTTTTCTGGATATCATCTGCCACAATTTGCTGGGCTGAGGATAGCCCACAACTAAAAATCAAAAGCCAGAAAAAAGCAGACGGTTTCACGATTTTAGCTTTTTTCGAATTGTTTGAAATTCTTTTTCAGAGCCAAATGAAATAATGATTTTACCACCACCTTTTTTATCAACAGTAGTCTGTACTGCAGCTCCAAAAAAGTCACTAAATGCATCGATGTGTTTTGCGGTGTAGTCTTCTATTGTTGTGGTAGGGGTTTCCTTTTTGGGTTTAACAGCCTGTTCGGTTTCACGAACAGACATGCCTGTAGCCACAATTTTTTTGTACAGATTTAGTTGTTCCTTTGGGTCTTCAACCGCAAGTAGCGCACGCCCATGCCCCATACTAATAAAGCCATCACGGATACCCGATTGTATTATAGGATCAAGGTTTAGCAAACGCAAATAATTGGTAACGGTGGAACGTTTTTTCCCCACACGCTTACTCATTTCCTCTTGTGTTAGATTGATTTCGTTAATAAGTCTGTCGTAGCTTAAAGCTATTTCAATGGGGTCTAAATCATCTCGCTGAATATTTTCAACCAACGCCATTTCAAGCGATTCTTTATCGTTTGCAACACGAATAAACGCCGGTATGGTTTCGAGATTTAACGACTGAGAGGCACGAAAGCGACGTTCACCAGAAACCAATTGATATTTTTCGGCGCCCATTCTTCGAATTGTTATGGGCTGGATAACCCCTAACGCCGCAATAGAAGAAGCAAGTTCTTGTAGCGTTTCAGGATTAAACTGCGTTCTTGGCTGAAACGGATTTGTTTCAATTTGACTTAGCGGCACTTCTAATACACGTCCTTCAACCTTCCCTTTTCCAAGGTTTTCTTCTGTTGGTAGTAATGCAGATAAGCCGCGCCCCATGGCTTGACGTTTTTTTGCTTTTGCCATATCAATTATTATTTTTTATAAACTCTTGCGCAAGCTTTAAATAGCTTGAAGCCCCTTTACTAGAAGCATCATAGTCAATTATGCTTTCACCATAGCTGGGCGCTTCACTTAGCGTTACATTGCGTTGAATGATGGTATTGAACACCATGCTATTAAAATGCTTTTTTACTTCGTCAACTACTTGATTGGATAGGCGTAAGCGTGAATCGTACATCGTTAGGAGCATTCCTTCAATTCCTAAAGATGGGTTGTGAATTTTTTGCATACTTTTGATTGTGTTTAGGAGCTTTCCTAAGCCTTCAAGTGCAAAATATTCACATTGAATAGGGATTATGACCGAGTCGGCAGCAGTGAGTGCATTTAACGTTATTAGTCCTAAAGAGGGCGCGCAATCAATAAAAATATAATCGTACGCATCTTTTATGGGCTCAAGGGCATCGCGAAGCATATTTTCTCTATTAGGCTTATCCACCAATTCAATTTCGATAGCAACCAAATCAATGTGTGCAGGAATTAAGTCTAAATTAGGCGAATTTGTACTTACGATGGTGTCTTTTGCAGTAAGCGTATGTTCAAGCACTTGATAAGACCCTTTTTTTACATGCTCTACTTCAATACCTAACCCTGATGTGGCATTTGCCTGTGGGTCAGCATCAATTAACAACACTTTTTTTTCAAGAACACCAAGGCATGCAGCAAGGTTTACAGATGTGGTGGTTTTTCCTACTCCTCCTTTTTGATTTGCTACAGCTATGATTTTGCCCATGGTTTGTTCTAAAGTGTAAAAATAGCATTTATATGCCGTTCAAGAAATCAAATTTTTGTTAACTATTTTTTCTTGCGAATTGCCATTTCCAATACATCCCACATGGTTTTGGAAACTTGCTCAAGATTATTAAATTGACCAGCACCCTTAAGCCACTCGCCTCCGTCAAGGGTGATTACCTCTCCATTTAGATACGCCCCAAAATCAGAAATCATGTACGCAGTCAAATTTGCTAACTCTTGATGTTCACCCACGCGCCCTAATGGGATACGCTTTTTAGGATCAAACTTTTTCTTGATAGGTGCGGGTAAGAGTCTGTCCCAAGCCCCTTTGGTGGGGAAAGGACCAGGCGCAACTGCATTGAATCGCATGCCGTATTTTGCCCACTCCACCGCCAAAGAACGTGTCATGGCAAGCACACCTGCCTTTGCACAAGCAGATGGAACTACATAACCGGAGCCGGTATATGCATAAGTGGTAACTACGTTTAGGACATTGGTGTTTTTCTGTTTTGTTTTAATCCAATGTTTGCCAAAAGTTAGGGTACAGTTTTTAGTTCCCTTAAGCACGATATCCAAAATGGTGTCAAAGGCATTTGAAGACAATCGTTCTGTGGGCGCAATAAAGTTCCCTGCCGCATTATTTACCAAAACATCTACTGGACCGAGTTTCTTTATCACATGTGCATGCATGGCTTCCACTTCCTCAATATTTCGCACATCACAGGCAACAGCAACGCAAGTGCCGCCTGTTTCTCCCGAAAGTTCGGAAGCAGTGCCTTCTAGTTTTTCTAAATTTCTGGAGGTGATGGCTACCTTTGCACCAAGGTGTAAAAAATAACGTGTCATGGATTTTCCTAATCCGCTACCACCACCCGTAACGACAATCACCTTGCCGCCTAGCGCATCTTCTCGAAGCATTTGTTCTGTGTGTTTCATGTTGTGCTATTAATATTAATGGACACTATCAGCGTACTCAATCAGGTACACATCTTCGTTTTTTCGTTTCATATTGTATTTTTCTCTTGCATATCGTTCCAACTCGATGGAGTCATTCAATTGCAAAAGTGTTTTTTTGTCGGCTGCAATATCGCGTTCCAATGTTGCTTTTTGTTGTTCTAATGCGGTTAGTTTTCGTTCAAGGTTAAGGTAAATAAGGAGAGAATTTGTATCCAAAAACACCATCCAAATAACGAAAAATAATCCAATGAGCGCATACACGTTGGTTGCTAATTTAAACCAAGGATTTTCACGAAATTTTTTCATTCAATAACGTTTTTAAGCCATTGTGTAACCGCTGCTTCTGCATTTTTGATAGCTCCGTTGTTTGTTATGACAATGTCGGCTTTTTCTTTGTTTGAGGCAACAAACCTATTATGCATGCTGTGTAATGTGGTTTTAAATCGTTGACGAACCTCTTCCTCAAACCTGCCTCTAAAACTCACATCTCTTGTTACTCTTCGTTTTACACGTATTTCTTTCTCAGCCTCAATATACACCTTATAATCAAATAGAGAGCGAAGGGGCGTATGAGCAAAAACCAAAATGCCCTCAACTAAAATAAATTTTTTAGGAGTATAAACTACAGTTTCTTCCATGCGGAGGTGTTCCGCAAAGGAATATACGGGACACTCAATAGAGATTCCTTGTTTTAGTTTTTCTAGGTCTGCTGTCATAAGGTCAAAATCCAAAGCATCTGGGTGGTCAAAGTTTATTTGAGCGCGTTCATCAAATGTGAGATGGGGTAAGTGCTTATAATAATGGTCTTGTGCTAAAATTAGCGTCTTTTCTTTACCTAAAAATTGGGCTACACGTTCAACTAATGTTGATTTTCCTGCCCCAGTTCCACCACAAAACCCAATAATCACTAGAAATGTTTTCGTAAAGATAGTATTCCAAAAACAAAAAAATAAGCAGTGAAAAAATAAAGTCGGGATAACAGGATTTAAAGAATCCTTTTACTCGCATTGATTGCAAATAGCTGCCTAATGCTATCGCATTTAGGTGCTGTTATTTGTGCTTTTCGCTCAAGCATAGCTCAAGCATAAATAAAAACACCCAACTTCTTTGAAGTTAGGCATCTGCTTGTCGGGATGACAGGATTACTCCCATTGGTCGTGAGACCGCTTCGCTAAGTTTAAACCTGCGACAAATTGTAGGTGATTAATGAGAGAAAATAATATTTTATGACTTTAAAAAAGTCGGGATGACAGGATTTGAACCTGCGACCCCACGCACCCCATGCGTGTGCGCTACCAGGCTGCGCCACATCCCGTGGTCATAAAACCAAAAAGTTGATTTAGTCGGGGTGGCATTACTTTTCGGTTAGCTACCTTCCCGATTTCATCGGGACGCGATGACAAGTCATCAACATCCCATAAATTGTTTTAGTCGGGGTGGCAGGATTCGAACCTGCGACCTCCTGCTCCCAAAGCAGGCGCGATGACCGGGCTACGCTACACCCCGTAAAACGGACTGCAAATATAGAATATATCATTACCCTGACAAACTTAATTTTTTATCATTTTAAATAATATATTGATAATAACTTTTGATACCTATCTTCTTATGTAAATCGCTTAATCTTGTACATTTGGCTGTAAATATTCGACAATGAGCAATCAACCTGAACACATCAAAACACTTATCATTGGGTCGGGTCCTGCAGGATATACGGCGGCTATTTATGCGGCTCGCGCCGACCTTAAACCTGTAGTTTATACGGGAATGGAGCCTGGAGGTCAATTAACAACCACGACAGAAGTTGATAATTTTCCAGGTTACCCAGAAGGCGTTGATGGTCCTACCATGATGGTGCAATTACAACAACAAGCAGAACGCTTTGGCACCGAAGTGCGCATTGGTATGGCAACTGCAGTTAATTTTTCTAAAGAAATAGGTGGGTTGCATCATGTTACCATTGATAACAACAAGGAATTACTTGCCGAAACGGTAATTATTTCTACAGGGGCTACTGCCAAGTACTTGGGCTTGCCGAGCGAGCAACGTCTTCGTGGAGGTGGTGTTTCTGCTTGTGCTGTATGTGACGGGTTTTTTTACAAAGGTCAAGAAGTTGCCATTGTGGGTGGTGGGGATACCGCTGCTGAGGAAGCCACTTATTTGGCAAATATTTGTAAAAAGGTAACCATGTTGGTGCGAAAAGACCATATGCGTGCTTCAAAAGCAATGCAACATCGCGTAACTTCTACACCAAATATTGATTTACGCTACAACACTGAAATCGATGAAGTTTTAGGTGATCAGGTAGTTGAAGGTCTTCGTATGGTAAACAACCAAACAGGGGAAAAGGAAGAAATTGCCATTACGGGGTTGTTTATCGCTATTGGGCATAAACCCAATACTGATATTTTTAAAGGACAGCTTGATATGGATGATGCCGGTTATTTGATTACCGAAGGCAAATCAACCAAAACCAATCTTCCCGGTGTATTTGCATCTGGTGATGTACAGGATAAAGAGTATCGTCAAGCGGTGACTGCAGCAGGAACAGGTTGCATGGCAGCCTTAGATGCAGAGCGCTATTTGGCTTCGGTAGAGTCTGTTTAAAAAGTCACGGAGGCGTAGTATAGCCCCATGGCGATAGTGGCTATAATTGCTGAAAGCCACAACCCTAGCATGATGAATAATACTGTTTTGTTGCTTTTTTTTGAGGCTCCAATCATGCGTTGCCCCAGAATAGCCAAAAATGCAAATGGAATACCAATTGCAAAATGAATGGGAATACTAGCAAACCAAATAGATATTCCCGAAGATGGAAAAGATATAAAGTCCTCTACATTTGTAAATGGAAAGCCAAAAATATCTGCCAATCCTATAGCAAAAATGGATATCGTGAGAGAAAACAATGTTGCAAAAGAAACGATTATCAAAATAACACCAATCAGCTTGCCAAGTACTCTGATTAAAACTTGAATAAAGCTGCCAAGCGCATCAAAAAAACGTTGTAATCCGCTCCGTACTTTCTTAGTTTTAGCTTCATAATCTACCTCTTTTATACGTTCTTTCACGTCGTTTATACCTTCCTTAAACTTCTTTTCTAAGTTAGATATATTGATAGGTTCACCTTTCATAGAAAGCTTTTCGGCAGTCGTTTTTGCAGGTGCTATAAATGCCCAAAGGGCGAAATATAAAATGATAAAACCACCCCACGAAAAAAGAGCGAGAAGGAGCCAAATGATACGTACCCAAGACACTTCAACCCCAAAATAATGTGCTAACCCAGCAGCAACTCCTCCAATCACGGTATCATCTGGGTCACGAAAAAACTTTTTTTCTGTTCGTTTCCCTTCTTCAGATTCTTCATCATCAGAAACGTGATAATCTTTTGGCTGTCCCATAACCTCAATTACGTATGCCACCTCTTGAGATGTAATTACTTGTCGTTCATGTGTCATTTTTTCAGAGAATAGTTCCGATATCCTTCCTTCAATATCCGACATTAGTTCTTCCCGTATCTCCGAATTCTTAAAATATGCTGCAATTTCTTCCAAATAGCTTTTTAGCATGCCATAGGCATTTTCATCCATATAAAACAGCTGCCCTGCCAAGTTGATATTAATGGTTGTGTTCATGATTTTTTGGATTTAGGATTTATTAAATTTTTAACTGAATTATGCAAAGCATTCCAACCTGAAGTTAGTTCATTTAAAAAAAGTTCACCTTCTTTTGTTAGGAGATAGTATTTTCTTGGTGGTCCACTTGCAGATTCCTCCCATTCGTAGCCAACAAGTCCAGCACTTCTAAGACGTGCCAAAAGCGGATATAATGTGCCTTCCACCACAATTAAGTCTACGCTTTTGAGATGATTCAAAATTTCTGTGGCATATTTACGCTCTATGCTAACCGAAGCTAGAATACACATTTCAAGTACTCCTTTTCGCATTTGCGCAGTAGCATTATCAATTTTCATTTTACAAATGTATAAAAAGGTAACTTGCAATGCAAGGTACTAAAGTAAATTTTATATATTTTTGAAAAATGAAAGTTACTCCAGCAGCAATAAACAGGTTTACCTTATTTAAACTCCCCGCAGCTTATTTCACGGGAGTTCGAGTACGCAGTATTTCTAAGGAATCATGCAGGGTAAGTGTTCGGCTACGCTGGGCAAATCAAAACCCCTTTCGCTCTATGTTTTGGGCTGTACAAGGAATGGCCGCAGAACTTTCTACGGGGGTGCTGCTCATGCGATCCTTATACCAAAATAACACCAAAGCCTCAATGCTTTTAATTGAAACAAAAGCTACGTTTTCCAAAAAAGCGGTAGGAAATATTGTCTTTGACTGCTTACAAGGATTAGAAATAGACAAAGCAATAGAAAATCTATCTCAAGAGCCGCAAGAAATTTGGTTATATGCAAATGGCATAGATAGCGTTGGAAATGAGGTTTGTTCATTTTCCTTCTTATGGTCGATTAAACGCAAGAATTAACATTTTTACAACACTTTTGTATTTCTGAATCGTGTTATTTCGTACCAAACTTACCAATATGTCAACCAAGTTAAACTTGTCATATTTTAAAACCGTGTTGTCCAAGGTTTATGGGTATCCAACTGTATTCAGAAAAGAACTTTACAAGGCAAAGTCGCACTTAAGTGCATATGATTATAACAGGCTACAAATTTGGCTTTCTAAAAAGGAGTTTTCTAGCTTGACTTTGGACTGATAATTTTTACGTCTTCGTAAACAATCGCACCTCTGATAATAGCACGAATTTTTTGGTGTAATGCCTTTATGATATGTAGTTTTAACTCTCTCTTGTGATAAATTACACTAACTTCCCTCGCAGGCTCTGGCGCACTAAAGGACTTTATATTTTGCTGATGTTCTTGCCCTAATTGTCGCGCATTTAGGTAGGGCAGGAGTGTAATTCCCAACCCCTCATTTGCGAGTTGCACAAGAGTTTCAAAACTACCACTTTTGATTTCAAAAGGCGTTGGCGAGTTGTACTTTAACTTGCAGATATTCAATGCAGAATCTCGAAAACAATGGCCGTCTTGAAGCAGCAGCATACGCTCATCCGTTAGCATTTCTGAAGTAATTGACGCTTCCTTACTTAGTTTAGAATGCGATGGAGCATACACCATAAAAGGCTCGTAATAAAGTGGCTTTTCCACAATTTGCTCCATACCTAACGGAGTTGCAGCAATTCCAGCATCAAGGGTTCCTTTTTCAAGGTTCTCCAAGATTTGTTGTGTTGGCATTTCCTCAATTTCCAAAGCCAACTGCGGATATGCTTTAAGTACAGTTTGTAAAAACATGGGTAGTAATGTTGGCATTACGGTGGGAATAATCCCTAATTTAAATGCACCTCCAATCACTCCTTTTTCTTGATCTACTACGTCAAGCATACGCTCCGATTCAGCAACAATTAATTTTGCTTGCTCAACAATTTTTTTTCCCACTTCTGTAAGCCCAATGGGTTTTTGTGCTCGGTCAAAAATGGTTAAATCCAATTCTTGTTCTAGCTTTTGAATTTGCATGCTAAGGGTAGGTTGCGTTACAAAAGCATGTTCGGCTGCCGTAGTAAAATTACGATGCTCTGCAACGGCAATGCAGTATTTAAGTTGGGTTATGGTCATAATTAATCGTTCAAAACGGTTACTTGCATACGCATATTGGTTAGTGGCCACTCGCGCTTGTCCGTGGGCAACGCATTAATGGCATCCACCACTTCCATTCCACGAATCACTTTTCCAAAAGGTGTATAGCTTCCATCTAAATGGTAAGCCCCGGGCGATTGTTGCACAATAAAAAACTCATATGGTGATGCTAATTTATGCGGATTTTCAATTTCGCTACTCGGCATCGATACTACGCCTCTGTGATGTTTATATCCTTTTCGTGTGTCAGGTGGTAGCAGATATTTTCCAATTTTTCTGCGCTTTTTTCCCGTATCATAATTGTCTGAATTCCCACCCTGAATGATAAAGTCAGGAACAACGCGGTGAAAGTAGGTGCCATCAAAATACTTTTGTTTGGTCAGGAAGATGAAGTTTGCTCTGTGATAAGGAGTTTTGTCAAAAAGTAAAATGTCAAAAATACCAAGTGGAGTTTCTATGCGCACTTTATTCTCTGGATTTTCTGCTGCAAAGCGTTGTAAAAAAGGAATTGCTGTTTCGGCGGTAAGTGGCAAATCAGATTTCTTTTTTGGTTCTGCAATTTTTTTAGGTGCTTCTTTGATTGGCGCAGCAACTGCTATTTGTGTTTTTTTTGATTGATTTGGTGTACTGCATGAAATCAGCAGCCCCAAAAAACAGCATTTTAAAAGATATTTCCAATAGTGTTTTTGCATACCACAAAGTTACAGGTTTTCATTTTCTCTATATGTGCTTTCATTTCCACACCTTTTGTACTTTTGTATTTCAAAACCAAATCGTGTTTAAACGAAATCCATTTGGACATTACCTTTTTATTAAGCTGTGGCTTATCCGTCTTTTAGGATGCATCACACGCAAACGCTTCAATGGATTTAACGATCTTCAGATTCGCGGCTCAGAAATCATTCGTCAATTACCTGATAAAAACGTCTTGTTTATATCGAATCACCAAACCTATTTTGCCGACGTCACAGCCATGCTGCATGTGTTTTTTGCAAGTTTGGCAGGCAGAGACGATAACTTAAATTACTTAAGTTACATCTGGAAACCAAAGCTTAATGTCTATTATGTAGCTGCTAAGGAAACCATGAAGGCTGGTTTATTGCCCAGAATTTTAGCTTATACCGGCTCTATTTCCATTGAGCGCACATGGCGCGAAAAGGGACAAGAAATCAATCGTCAAGTAAAAATGAGTGACGTTTCCAATATTGGTAAAGCATTAAATGATGGATGGGTCATTACATTTCCGCAAGGCACCACAAAACCTTTTGCTCCAATAAGAAAAGGCACACTTCACATCATCAAATCCTATAACCCCGTAGTTGTTCCCATTCAAATAGATGGGTTTCGTCGGTCGTTTGATAAAAAAGGAATTTTTATCAAAAAGAAAGGAATTAAGCAGTCGATGCATATCAAACCACCTATCACCTTTGACCTTGAAAGATCCAACGATGAATTGGTTGCACAGATTGCAGAAGCCATTGGGCAAGTAAAAAAATAGCTACTCAAGTATCCCTGCACAGCTTATCCTCGCACCTGCTGCACCAGAGGGTTGTGATACAAAATCATCTTCGCCTTGATGCACAATGATGGCTTTACCTAAAATATTTTTGGTCTCATCTTCACACCCGATACACCACTCGTTCGTTTCAAAATAGACTTGACCAATGCCATCAGCGCCAACCTCAAAATTTCCAATATCTCCTTTGTGATAACCATCCTTGTTGCCCCATTTCCCGTGAGGCGCAAACGTTGGATTCCAATGCCCCCCTGTTGATGTGCCATCATCGGATGAGCAATCGGCTTTTTCGTGTAAATGAATCGCATGTATGCCTTGCTCCAGCCCACGAACCGTTACACTAAGTTTTACCAAGCCATTTTTTTCGCTTAGTAATGCAAAGCCAACCGCATTTGAACCACTTTTTGGATTTAATCCAATTTCCAATTGACTGCGTTGACAACTAGTGAGTACTGTTGTGAGAATAAATAATAGTAATATTTTTTTCATGTCTATAAAGTAATTGAATTTTATGCATATTTGAAAAAAGAATTGCTATGCGTCCACGAAACCTATTTTTGCAGGGGATGTTTTTGTTGTGTTTGACCTCGTGTGGTGTTCAATATCGCAGTACAACATTTGATGCCCCGTCAACGTCAATATCGTATAATGACAAATCGAACTGGGCGGTGTTTGCAGGAAAAACTCTTGATGGGAAACCCATTGGTGCATCTGCTGACACACTGCAAGCCGATGTGTTTTTTGTATATCCCACCTTATTGACAAACAAGAAAGATACCCGCTGGAATGCACCTATTCAAGATACTATCATTAACTCCGATGTGCTTAAATGGGTTGTGCCTTATCAAGCTTCAGCATGGGCAACAGCAGCACGTCTTTATGTGCCGTATTACCGTCAAAATCACTACCGCGCCTTTTTTGAGCCTTATGTAAAACAAGGCGGGAAAGAAGCACAAGAATTAGCATATAGTGATGTTAAGACGGCTTTTGAATATTTTTTAACCCACGAAAATAACGGACGCCCTATTATTTTGGCAGGTCATAGTCAAGGGGCTATTCACCTAAAAAGATTGTTGCAAGAGGCTTTTGATGGTACCGAGTTGCAACAACAACTTGTAGCCGCATATTTGATTGGTGCAAGAGTCATGGAAGATGAATTTAACGTTTTAAAACCGCTTAGATCTCCAGAGTCTGTTGGTGGTTATGTGAGTTGGAATAGTTATAAAAAGGGGAAACTCCCAAAATATGCCGATTGGTTTAACACGTCTGTAACCACAAACCCTGTAACGTGGGACAATAGCACAAAGAGTGAATTTTCTCAGCATAAAGGGCTAATGTATTACAACCAAGAAATTATTCCATCTTGTCTTACTGTGGAGGTTACAGATGGGTTGCTTTGGGTGAGCTTACCCAAAGTGCCGAAACGATTTTGGGTTTCGTTTCTTAAAGATTATCACAGATTTGATGTCTCCTTTTTTTGGGAGGATATTAAAGAAAATGCCTCCCTTCGAGTCAGCAAGTTTTTAAATCAAAATTAATTTAAGGCGCTTCGGGAGCCAAAGCCACTTTTAGACCGTTTAGTTCAGGTGTTATAGGAATTTGGCAACCCAAACGAGAATTTTCTTCCACAAAATAAGCCTCGTCTAACATGGCTTCTTCGTCGTCATTACGTTCGCCAAAGTGCTCATCAGTAAGAATATACACTTGACACGATGCGCACATTGCCATGCCACCACAAATGCCCTCAACAGGAAGTTCAAACCCCTTGCAAACCTCCATCAGATTGAGATTCATGTCGGTAGGTACGGTAAACTCGTGTTCTGTTCCTTCACGGTCTATGACCGTAATGCTTATGTCTGCACTCAAGACTTAACAGTTTCTTTAGGTTGTTCTTCCTCAAATCCTTGCACTCCCTGAACGGTAGTGTATTTGAGCGTAAATTTCTTGTCTGGGTAAATGATTTTATAGGCGGTTTGTACCGCTAAAGTTGCCTCATGGAAGCCACATAAAATCAATTTTAATTTTCCGGGATAGGTGTTTACATCTCCTATGGCAAAAATGCCTGGTCGATTGGTTTGATAATCAAACGTATCAACTACAATAGCGTTTTTGTCTATTTCTAGACCCCAATCGGCAATGGGCCCAAGCTTTGGCGAGAGTCCAAACAACGGAAACCACAAAGCTGTTTTTACGGTTGTTTTTTCTTCTTTAGTGTAAATTACAACAGTTTCCAATTCATCTTCACCTTCCAATTCTTTTACTTCTGCAAACGTATGAAGTTGCATTTTACCTGCTGCTGCCAATTCATGAGCTCTGGATACAGAATCTTTGTGTGCTCTAAAGCGATCACTGCGATGCACCAAATGCACAAAACTTCCTTTTTCAGCAAAGTAAATCGCCCAATCAAGGGCAGAATCTCCGCCACCTGAAATCACCATATCTTTTCCTTCAAATTGGTCGGGGTCTTTTACAATGTAATGCACTCCTTTTTCTTCATAATCTGATAGGTTGTCTATCAGGGGTTTTCTAGGCTCAAAACTTCCCAATCCACCAGCAATCATAACAACAGGCGCGTGGTGTTGCGTTCCTTTACTGGTGGTAACAATAAAAGTTCCGTCTTCTTGTTTTTCAATACTATCTGCACGCTCACCAAGGGTAAAGCCAGGCTTAAAAGGCGCAGCCTGCTCCATAAGATTATCCACCAATTCACCCGCCAAAATAGTAGGATATCCAGGGATATCATAAATGGGTTTTTTAGGGTAGATTTCTGCAAGTTGCCCACCGGGTTGAGGAATGGCATCGATAAGATGACAACGAAGTTTCATCAATCCTGCCTCAAAAACTGCAAATAACCCCACTGGACCAGCACCAATAATGATGATATCTGTTTTAATCATGTTGTTCGAGTAATTTTTCTGTTAACGTGTTCATAGCCTTAATTTTTTGTTCAAAATCACCCTTTAAGCTGTTTCGATATACGTAAAGTTTATCTAAAAGCGCATCGGTTTCCTCTGGCAAAAAGCCTTCCAACCACTGACGCATTCGTTTTGCTAAAGTAGGGGATTTTCCATTTGTAGAAATAGCGACTTTCAAATTTCCTTTGGTTACTATCCCTCCCATATAGAAATCACACAAGGGTGGATTGTCTGCTACATTCACCAAAAGGTTTCTTTTTTGGCACAAATTATAAACCCTTTCATTTACGTTGGGCTTATCTGTTGTTGCAATGACTATATTTTTACCTTTTAGATATTTTCTGTGGAAAGCGCGTTGAATTACCACTACGTTCTTATCTTCAATAAAGGCTGCTGTTTCTTCCCGAACCATAGGGCTTACCAAGGTTACCTTTGCATTTGGAGAAGACTTATACAAAAACTGTAGTTTTTCTAGTGCTACATATCCACCACCCACTATAAGAATGTGCAATTGCTCTGTTTTTAGAAAGATAGGGTAGAGGGAGTTCATGCGTATTGAATCTCTTTTTGAACGTTCCACAATGTTGTTGGGTCATTCACAGCAGGTCCTACAAAAATAGTGGCAGGATTACTTACACCTTCTTCAATAACACGGCTCACTATTGTACTTAGTGTTCCCGTTACCCATTTTTCGTTTGGTAAAGTTCCATTTTGAACAATACCAATAGGATAATCTGCAGATTTGTGTGTACTAAAAATAGATACGATTTCTTCAAGATGTGTGATACCCATAAGAATAACTACCGTTGCCGATGATTGCGCTGCGTGCGCAATATCTTCCGAGGGTTTTCCATCGCAAGTATAGCCTGTGGTTACCCAAATACTTTCATATTGGCAGCGTCTGGTGAGTGGAATGCGATGCGTGGCAGCTATGCCGGCAAAAGATGAAATTCCAGGAATTAGGGTTGCGATTATGCCAAAGCGTTCAGCGTGTGCAATTTCCTCTGCTGCTCGCGCAAAAACCGAAACATCCCCACCTTTTAATCGAACTACATTTTTTCCCTCCAAAACAAAATCCACAAGCATGGTATTTATCTCCGATTGCTTAAAGGAATGTTCCCCTTTTCGCTTTCCAACAAAATAATGCTTGCCCAAAGTATTGTGCTTCAGTAATACTGGATTTACTAACGCATCATACAAAATAACATCCGCTTGCTCAATAGCCCGAATGGCTTTTAGCGTAATGAGTTCAGGATCTCCTGGACCTGCACCAACTATGGTAAGGATGCCGTTAGTTTTGTTGTGCATGTCTGTAGTCTTTTATCCAATTCAAAACATGCAATGCCTCATCGTAATACTGATGGGCAAATGCCTCGCTTGGCGAGGTTGTGTTTAATAGTCTTGTCACTTCGCTAAAAGAAGCATTTTCTATGCTGCTGTAGGTTGGGAAATGTGTTTCAAAGGCATCAATAATGGAGTGGTGCGAATTGATTTTGGCTGCACTTGTGGTCAACAATGCTTTTGCAGCTCTAATTCTCCCCGCATAACTGTAATAAATACTATTTGCCCATTCCCCTTTTTCCAATGCTGTTTTTGCTTTCTCGATGTGCTCTTCGGCATCAAACAACAGGGTTTGAACCAAATCTATGGTTACGCCAGCACACTCGCCCACACCTATAGCTTTTTTATATACTTCCTCATTACCCCAATCTACAAAGTCCGTATTTGTAAGTGTGGTAGTATCGGCATAGCCTTTTAGATTTTGATAGAAATAATCGGCTTCTTTTCTTAGATAATACTGCAAAAAGAGTTCTCCATTTTGTGCATTTGTATTAAAATCATTCAGCAACCAACGCAAGACATCAGGTGTACGCTTGGCGGGTACTTTTAGAACTTTATCGGCGTATCTGCCTTCGCCGTTCCCTA
>Ga0129342_1000384_pt1 | contig 18642 bp, 18 predicted proteins | sample CPBDNA_5_FD_94426 | JGI IMG/M metagenome (GOLD analysis project Ga0129342, IMG submission 94426) | Freshwater to marine salinity gradient microbial communities from Chesapeake Bay, USA - CPBay_Sum_15_0.2_DNA | ecosystem: Environmental > Aquatic > Marine > Coastal | place: USA: Chesapeake Bay...
AATGTAGCTGCTGTTTTATTGGGTGGATTTACTTTTGTAAGAAACAGTGTTATGCACGATTACTTTAAACTTAATACCCCAATTGAGCTAGCATTTGCTGTAATTCATCCAAAAATCGAATTAAAAACTAAAGATTCAAGAGCCGTTGTTAAAAAAAACGTAACAATTACTGACATGGTAAGTCAATCAGCAAATCTGGGAGCTTTTGTTAGTGGACTATACACTGAAAACTATGAACTTATTGGAAAATCTATGAATGATATTGTAATAGAACCGATGAGATCTATTTTAATTCCTAAATTCTATGAAACTAAGTCTGCTTGCCTAAGTGAAGGTGCTTTAAGTTGTGGTATTTCTGGATCTGGACCATCAATATTTGCACTATGTAAGGGAGTGTCAAAAGCGAATAATGTAGCGAATAGAATGAAGGAAATTTACAATAAATTAGACCTAGAATATGATGTGTTTGTATCCTGTGTTAATGATCAAGGTGTAAAGGTTTTAAAATTTAAGTAATATGCTATACAGAAGCTTAAATAAAAAATCTGAACTTGTAGATTTTGAAAAAGCTATAAAACTAGGGCTCGCCTCTGATGGAGGATTATTTTTTCCAAATACTATTTCTCATATTAATAAAGATTTTATTGAAAGTATAGAAAATTACTCGAATATTGAGATTGCATATCAAGTTTTAAAACAATTCGTTGGAAATACAATTAGTGAATTAGACTTAAAAAACATATTAAAAAACACTATTGATTTTGATTTCCCATTAGTTCAATTGGAAGAGAATATTTTTTCTTTAGAATTATATCATGGACCAACATTGGCTTTCAAAGATGTTGGAGCCCGATTTATGGCTAATTGTTTAGGTTACTATAATCAAAATATGTCAAAATTAACAACTGTATTAGTAGCTACATCTGGTGACACTGGAGCAGCAGTAGCAAACGGTTTTCTTGGTGTAAAAGGAACTAAAGTTGTAATACTTTATCCCAAAAATAAGGTTAGCGAAATACAAGAAAGACAATTAACTACAAATAAAAAAAACATAACAGCCTTAAGAGTAAAAGGAACTTTTGATGACTGTCAAAAAATGGTTAAGAAAGCATTTAATGATAAGGAATTGAATGATAAATTTAATTTAACATCTGCTAATTCAATTAATGTTGCAAGATGGCTTCCTCAATCACTATATTATTTTTATGCTTATAAAAAATTAAAAATTAAAAATTTAGTTTTTAGCATTCCTAGCGGAAACTTTGGAAATATTTGTGCGGGAATCATTGCTAAAGAATTGGGCCTGCCAATTAAACATTTTATAGCAAGTACAAATATTAACGATACCATTCCAAGGTATTTTAAGAATGGTGTTTTAGAGCCAAACAAAACAATCGCAACTATTTCCAATGCAATGGATGTTTCAAATCCAAGTAATTTTATAAGGATTTTAGAAGTTTTTAAAAATTTTAAAAACCTTAAAAAAAACATGTCTTCTTACAGTTTTAACGATAATGAAACTTTAGATTTGATTAAAAAAATATACAATTCTAAACAATACGTTCTCGATCCACATGGTGCAGTTGGATTATTGGGATTAAACAAATATTTAAAAATTAATTCTAAAAATACTGGAGTTTTTCTTGAGACTGCACATCCAATAAAATTTTCAAAACATATTGAAAAATGTTTAGGAATCAAACTGAATACACCTAATAAAATAAAAAAGATATTAGATAATAAAAAAGAATTTATAGATATCGATAATTACGAAAAATTCAAAAAAACATTACTGAATTTCGGGTAGTACAAAATTAGATAAAGGACTTTTTTTTCTCATAAGTTTTTCAATTTCTTCAGACTTTCTTGGAGCATAATTTGATAGATTTACAGGACCTTTATCACTAATTAATACAGTATCTTCGATTCTAACAGCTATACCCCACCATTTTGGGTCACAATCACTATTATCTGGAATATATATACCAGGTTCTACCGTAATTATTGTATTTGGCTTGAAAGGACCTGTAGTTCCTGGATCATGTACATCTAAACCAACATAATGAGAAGTTCCATGAGGAAAAAACTTTCGATAATCTTTTGGGTCAACAATAATTCCTAAATCAACTAATCCCTTTTTAATTACCTCTACAGCTGCATTGTGAGGTGCTCTAAATTCAGCTCCTACTAAAGAAGCTTTAATTCCAGCTTCTTGAGCTTCATATACTAAATCGTAAATAGCTTTTTGTTCATATGAAAAAGTACCATTAGCTGGAATAGTTCTAGTAACGTCAGCAGTATAACCATGATATTCTGCACCCAAATCCATTAAAACTAAATCGTTACCTACTCGCATTTTAGTATTTTCTATATAATGAAGAATACATCCATTGTGACCACCACCAACTATGGATGGGTAACCTTCATATTCAACATTATATTTTTTATATACAAATTCATGAATTCCTTGTATTTCCATTTCAGAAAGTTCAGGGTTCATGGCTTTCATTACTTCAACTTGTCCTACTGCCGATATTTTAGCAGCTTTAGACATAAGTTTCAATTCTTCTTGTGTTTTAATTTCTCTAAGTTGTCTCATTATTTCAGTTAATCCTATAGCGTCAAGATTACTTTGAGCAGCTTTTAAAGTAATTTTTTGTTTTATTTCTAATAACTTTTCTTGTGTAGTTGCAGATTGAAATTCGTCTAAAAGCTTATCATCTTTAAGAGAAGGCCTGTATCTTAAATTACTTTTCAAAACTTGAGCTACGTTAGCAGCTGATTCGTTTGGGGCAAGACTTATAACATCATAAAACTTTTCCTTTTCAGGATTAAAATCGATAGGATAGTTTGATATAGTTTTAAATTTTTCTATTAATGAAAATAAATCATTAGGATTATTTTTATCATCTCTAACATCATTTTTAAAATCAAAAAACAAAACACTATCAAATGTTGAAAAATCTGGAACTATGTCAGTAAATTGATCTGTGGTATATGCATTTTCAAAACCAAGTTTTGATTTAACTCCCTCTGCTCCAAGTCGTTTTCCATTCCACATCTCCATTAGCTCATTTCTTTCCTGAACAAAAATCACTTCATTAAAAGAAGAATCACCAACTAATTGATCTTCAGAAAAAATTAACAAAATTGCATGAGGTTCACGAAATCCTGTTAAATAATAAAAGTTTGGATCTTGATGATAATGATAATCAACATCATTTGCTCTATTTCTGACAGGGTTTGCAAAAAATATAGAAACACTATTTTTAGGCATCATATTTCTTACATTATTCCTTCTATCTTTATGAAATTCTGGGCTCAAATAATCCGAAGGCTCATCTTGAGAAATAAGATTTGAAAAACATAAAAGCAGAAAAACAGGAAATAGTATTTGAATTTTCATAACAGTATATTTATAAAATTAAAGTTTCTTAAAATTAATATAATAGTTTTTATCAATTTCTATTGATCCTTTTACTTTTTTATATTTCCACTTTATTGAAGGATATATTCTGATTTTATTTTGAAGTCCTTCATTATGATCAGTAACAATTATATCAATAGGCATATTAAAATTATCAACAACATTATCCCATCTGTAATGTATTTTTCCTTCTACAATTTTATATTCAAGTAATGGAATTCTTATATCTCTTAAGTATTGATCAAAAAATGGTTTTAAATCCATTTTCATTTTTTTAGAAATATAATTTTCAATTTCTTGAGTTGTAACGGTTTTATGATAAAAATCTTTATTCAATCCTCTTAAAATATTTCTCCATTTCATGTCATTATTAGCTAATTGTCTAAGTGTATGTAATAGGTTTGCACCTTTAGAATACATATCCCCTGAACCTGCTTTATTCACATTATATGGTCCTATAATTGGCTTTGAATTTCTAATTCCACTTCTTGTTCCAATAACATATTCAGAAGCTGCTTTTTTTCCATAGTGATAATCGACAAAAAGATTTTCAGAATAAGTAGTAAAACCTTCATGAACCCACATATCTGCAATGTCCTTGTATGTAATATTATTAGCAAACCACTCGTGACCAGTCTCATGGATTATTATATAATCAAATTTTAAACCCCAACCTGTTCCAGACAGGTCACGACCTAAATAACCTTTTTTGTACTTATTTCCATAGGTAACTGAACTTTGATGTTCCATACCCAAATAAGGGGTTTCAACCAATTTAAAACTATCTTCATAGAAAGGATATGGGCCAAACCAATATTCAAAGGCTTGCATAGTTTTAATGGCATCTTTAAAATGAACTTTTGCTTTTTCTAAATTATAACTCAAAACATAATAATCCATGTCTAAATCTCCCTTTTCTCCCTTGTATATTTCTGAAAAATTAACATAGTCTCCAATATTAATATTTACTCCATAATTATTTATTGGATTTACTACTTCCCAATGAAATGTAGTAGAATCTGACATTTCATCAACCCCAACTAGTCTCCCGTTTGAAACATTTGTTAAGCCTTTCGGTACATTAACACTCATCAACATGCTTTCTGGCTCATCGTACATATGATCTTTATTTGGCCACCACACACTTGCACCTAAGCCTTGACAGGAAGATGCAACAAAATGATTACCATTTTCATCCTTTTCCCATGAAATACCACCATCCCATGGGGCTCTAACTGCAGTCCTAGGATTACCTTCATAATAAACAGTTATTTCTTCTTTAGAGCCAGGATTTTGATCCTTTATTAATTTAATAAAATGGGCGTTACCATCATAAATTATTTCAAGTTCTGAATTTTCTTGAATCGCCTTAGTTAACTTCAATGGTTTTTGAAGATCAATTTGCATGAGATTATAAGAATCTAAAACAGTGTATGAAATTTTATTTGACCCTGAAATAAATTTTTCTTCAGGGTTTACTTTAATATCTAAATGATAACGATTTAGATCCCACCATGACCTTTCTTTTGTAATGGAACCTCTTAAAGTATCTTGTCTACTAAATTCGTTTTTATTACCCATAATTCCTTGAGACATCGATAAAATTGGAAACAGAAATACAAAAAGTAATATTTTTTTCATGTTAATATGTGTTAAATAACTTTATTGTAATATAATTAATTTTAATCGAAATTTGTTTAAAAATCAACAAATGAAAAAAACAGTTTTATATAACAAACACATTGAACTCAATGGGAAAATGGTTCCTTTTGCTGGATACATGATGCCTGTTCAATTTGATGGTGTTAATATCGAGCATAATCAAGTACGAAGTTCAGTTGGTATTTTTGATGTCTCTCATATGGGTGAATTTTTAGTTGAAGGTCCAAATTCAGAAGAACTATTAAATTATTTATGTTCAAACGATATATTTTTAATCTCAAAAAACAAAGCACAATACAACTGTTTAATTAATGACAATGGTGGAATAATTGATGATTTGATTGTATACAAACTAGAGGATCAAAAATACATGTTGGTTGTTAATGCTGCAAACATTGAAAAAGATTGGAATTGGATTAATAAAAAAAATCAAAATTTTAAATGTAAATTAACAAACATCTCTGATGATACATCTCTTTTAGCACTACAAGGACCTAACGCTGAGAAAATTTTACAAAAACTAGTCAATTTCAATTTAAACGAATTAAAAAGTTTCACATTTTTAATTTCTAGTGTTTCAACTATTAAAAATGTATTAATATCTAGGACTGGATATACTGGTTCAGGAGGTTTTGAACTCTACATTAAAAACGACCAGGCTTTAAAACTCTATAATTTACTACTTAATGATATTAGAATAAAACCAATTGGGTTAGCAGCTAGGGATACTTTAAGATTAGAAATGGGATATTGTCTTTATGGAAACGATATAAACGAAAATATTAGTCCTATTCAAGCGGGGCTTAAGTGGGCAACTAAAATTAATAAAGAATTTATTGGAAAAAATCATATCCTTAATCAAATAGAAAGTGGAACTGATAAAAATTTGATTGGATTTAAACTTTTAGAAAAAGGAATTCCAAGGAAAGATTATAATATTCTAGATCATAATAATAATGTTATCGGAATAGTTTCCTCAGGAACCATGTCACCATCTTTAAAAACCGGAATTGGAATGGGTTATGTTGAGACATCAAAATCTAAAATAGGATCCTCAATTTTTATTGAAATTAGAAACAAAAAAATTAAATCTGAAATTGTAAAACTTCCCTTTATTTATTAATGATCAGGGTTCTTATATTTGGAGGCAGTAGTTTTATTGGAGAAAGTTTGTTTAAAGAATTAAATCCTTTTTACGATTTATATGCAACATATTATTCTAATATTAAATTTAAAACGAACAAAAGGTTTATTTATTACAGTATTCAAAATGATCCAAATAAAATTCTAGTTAATTTAAAACCAGATGTTGTGATATCTGGTTTAAGAGGAGATTTTAATTTACAGGTATTATTCTACGAACAATTGATTGAGTATTGCGAAAAAAACAAAACAAAACTTATGTTTTTGTCATCTTCAAATGTATTCGATTCATTTATAAATTACCCTTCATTTGAAGAAGACAAGACATTTTCAAGAAGTAGTTATGGTAGATTTAATATTCATATTGAAAACAAAATCTTAAGAATGAAAAATAAAAATTGGTGCATAAATAGATCAGCAATGATTTTTAGTAAAAAATCAAAAAGAATTGAAAATTTAAAACAAAATTTAAAAAAATCTATTTGTATTGAAATTTTTCCAAATCTTATAATTAATATAAACTCAGAAGAATATTTGTCTAAACAAATTCATTATATAATCAGCAGAAATTTAAGAGGAATATTTCATCATGGAAGTTATGATTTAATAAATCATGAAGAATTAATCAAAATAATTTTGTCAAAATTAAATGCCAATGATTATAATTATAAATATGTATATACTACAAATGAAAATAGATATTTATCTCTTCTATCAAAATCAAATAAATTACCACAACATCTAAATTTTTCATTTGATTCAATAATTTCTAAAATAATATAAAATAATTTTTCAATTTAAATATTATATTTAAATATGGGTAGAGCGTTTGAATTTAGAAAAGCTAGAAAAATGAAAAGATGGTCAGCTATGGCCAAAACTTTTACCAGAATTGGAAAAGACATTGTAATGGCAGTTAAAGAAGGAGGTTCCTCAATAGAAACTAATTCGAAATTAAGAGCTGTAATTCAAAATGCAAAAGCAGTCAACATGCCCAAAGATAATATTGAAAGAGCTATAAAAAGAGCTTCTGATAAATCTACTGGAAATTTTAAGGAGATACTTTTTGAGGGTTATGGGCCATATGGAATTGCAATACTTGTAGAAGCTGCCACCGACAATAACAATAGAACAGTTGCTAATGTTAGAAGCTATTTTAATAAATATGGAGGAAATTTAGGCACGGCAGGATCTGTTGAATTTATGTTTGATAGAGTTTGCAACTTTAAGATTAAAACAGATATTGATTTAGAGGAACTTGAACTTAATTTCATTGATTTTGGTGTTGATGAAGTTATTGAGGATGAAGATGGAATTTTACTTTTTTCATCATTTGAAAATTATGGAGGTATACAAAAGGAACTAGAAAATCAAAAAATAGAAATAATTTCATCTGAATTTGAGAGAATACCTAAACAAAATAAAGAGCTAGATGATAAAAAAAAAGAGGAAGTGAATATTTTAATTGAAAAAATCGAAGACGACGATGATGTTCAAAATGTTTTTCACAACATGATTTAATTAAGAATATTCAGGAATTTTTCCCTTTATACCAAAATAAAATTTTCTTAAAAATTCAATATCATTATCAATGCTTTCGGTCAGATAATATGGTTTTGATATTATTATTGTTTTATTTTCAAAATCTAACCCAACAGGGCAAACAGGAACATTAGCTTTTTTTGCTATATAGTAAAATCCTGTTTTCCATTTATCAACTTTCTTTCTAGTCCCCTCAGGTGAAATTCCTAAAATAAATTTTTCTTTTTGTTTAAATAAATCCGCAATTATGTCGACACTATTTGAATTACTTTCCCTATTAACAGGGAAGCCACCTAACCATTCAAGAAAATATTTTAATGGAAACTTGAATAACTCTTTCTTTCCAATAAAACTAATATCTTTTTCATCAAATAAACTTCTAGCAAATATTGCAATAAAAAAATCAACCCAATGAGTGTGAGGAGCAGCAATTATTACACATTTTTTTGGAAAATACGAATCACCTTGTATTTTCCACTTTAAAATTTTAAAAAAAATAAACTTCCTAATCTTTAACATCATATTTTCTTGCTTTTTCTAGGTCAGATATAGTGTCAATACCAATAGAGCTGAAATCGGTTAACACCATTTTAATACTTTTTCCTTTTTCTATGTACCTAAGCTGTTCAAGTTTTTCTATTTTTTCCAATTCTGTAGGTTTGGAATTTGTAAATTCAATTAAGGCATTTTTTCTAAAAGCATAAACACCAATATGTTTATGATATGTAATTTTTTCATCTGATCTGTTGTACGGAATAACACTTCTAGAAAAATAGATTGCATAACTATTAGAATCTACAATTACTTTTACTAAATTCGGATTTTCTATATAAGATTGATCCTTAATTTCTTCCATTAAAGATGCTAAATCAATAGTTTTATTTTTATCATGAGTAAAAACATCTATTAGATTTTTTAAACTTTTTTTATTAACAAACGGTTCGTCTCCTTGTATATTTACAACAATGTCAACTTCCATATTTTGAGCAAACTCAGCTATTCTATCTGAACCAGAAATATGTTTTTTTTTACTAATTAATACATTTTCATGAAATTGTTTTAAATGATCATAAATAACTTTTGAATCAGTAACAACATAAACTTCTTCAAACAATTTTGTTTTGATAGTATTTTCAAGTGTTGTTAATATTACTGATTTTCCATTTAGATCCATCATTAACTTTCCAGGAAGTCTGGATGAATCTAACCTAGCTGGTATCATTGCAATTATTTTCAATGTTTAGGCTTTTGTTCCAAAAATACATTTAAATTTTAAAATCCAATTAAATATAAATTCTTTTCTGCTCTAGTTACAGCAGTGTAAAGCCATCTCAAATACTCAACAGTGATTCCCTCTTTGAGATAAGGTTTTTCTATAAAAACTGTCTTCCATTGACCACCTTGTGATTTATGACAAGTTAAAGCATAAGAAAACTTTACGTTCAATGCATTGAAGAAAGGATTTTCCTTAGTTTTAGTAAATCTCTTGAACTTAGACTTAATATTTGAGTAATCCTTTTGAACTTCATTGTACAGTAAATTTGATTGTTCATAAGTTATAGATGGATTTTCTGAATTTAAAATATCAAGTAATATAACAGTATCTAATAAGGGTTCATTGGTATAATCAACTAGTTTAATTTTAATTTCAGCAAACTTAAAACCGTATATATCTTTGATTGAATAAATTTCTAATATTTCAATTATATCTCCGTTAGCAAGAAATGAAATGTTTTGATCTACGGATGACCAAAAATAATTATTCTTTGTTATAATTAATAAATCTCCTTTAGAAATGATGTTTTCATTAAACAATATTGTTTTTCTTATTTGTTGATTATATAAATTTGCTCGTTTGTTTGATCTTACAACAATTAAAGTATTATTTAAACCAGTTTTATTATAACTTGATTCTATTTTTTCTTGAATTTCGTGTCCATCATTTAAAATTTCAACATCTTGAAATAACTTAAAATTAAAAGATAGTTCATTGTTAAAGATTTTATTTCGAATTTCAGTAGCATTTAATAGTATTCCCGATGATTCAGATTGTCTAACTACATTACTTAATGTAAAATTCATAGATTTTATACCATGATTCTTAAATAAATATTTATCATCTAATGCAGGACTTGATACTTGATTTAGAGGTGGTAATTGAGCCGTATCTCCAAGAAATATCAATTTAGAATTCGTTTCAAAATCAACATATTTGAAAATGTCAGAAAGAATTGATTTCCTTTTAAATAAATCAATTGCTGAATTATAATCTGAAATCATAGATGCTTCATCAATTATAAAGAGCATATTTTTTAATTTATTTCTTTTTAATTTAGTTTGAAACTTTCCAAATTTATCAATTGACGAAAAGTATATTTTCTTATGAATTGTAAAAGACATTCTTTTTGTGTAATAAGACAAAACCTTAGCAGCTCTTCCTGTTGGAGCAAGTAGACAAACCTTATAATTTGCATGATTAATATTATCAACTAAAGTTTTCATTAAAGTAGTTTTTCCAGTACCAGCATACCCTTTAAGTATAAATATTTGTTTTTCATTATTGGAAATTAAAAATTTACTTAAATAGATGATTGCTTTTTTCTGATCTTCAGTTGGTATAAATGAAAATTTTTTTAAAAGAAGTTCTGAAAAGTCATTAAAATTCATTGTAATTTAGAAAATGTAATGTATTTTGGCGGTTTAAAAAAATGTAGTTTTGTTAAATATAATTATTAATCAATGAAATTTCTATCAAAAAATAAGAGAATAATCCAATCAGTTTTATGGATATTCATTTTTGTGTTTGCATATCAAATATACAACTCCATAAATGCTCCTATTTACTTTAATGAAATTAAAAATGAGAGATATTTGAAGGTAATTGAAAAATTAAAGGATATAAGAAATGCCCAAATAGCATATAAAAGTGTTAATGGTGTTTATGCAGATAATTTTGAAAGCCTGATAAAATTTATTGATACTGCTCAGTACACGTTAATACAAAAAAGAGATTCAAGTTTCATGAAGTATGATCGTATTTACAGAATTGATATGCTGCAAGAAATTGTGGTTATTGATACATTAGGATTTGCTTCAGTAAAAGATTCATTATTTAAAGATTCTGATAGATATAAAACTATGGCTGAAGTGCCAATTGAAGGAGTCAATGAAACTTTTTCTATAAAAGCCGATGTTATAGATAAAAACGGATACAACGTTCCTGTTTTTGAGGTAAGAATTTCAAAAGATGCTCTATTATATGATCAAAATAAAGACCTTTTAAGACAAGAAAAAGCTCTTATGTCGGTTGATGGAGTTAATGGTCCTGATCTAGTATTAGGCTCTATGACTGAGGTTAGTACCAATGGAAATTGGCCAACAACCTATGATGCAATCTCAAGAAAGTAAAAAGCTTAACAAAAGCTCGGTTCTAACTATATTACTTAGTTTAAAGGCAATATCTTTTTATTTTAATAGTTATCATAGTAATAATTTAATAGATTCGAGATTTGTTTCTCTTGAAGATAACAATGACATTTCTTCTCTTTTAGACTTACTAAAAAAAACTTTAAAAGAGTTTAATTTATCTAACGTATTAAAGACTAAGTTAATAATAAACAATAAGCTTTCTACATTGGTTCCAAATGAACTATATAATGAAACTTTAAATAAAGATTATTTAAAATATAATTGTGATTTAATCGATAATGACACAACATCAATAGATGAAATTATTGAATTGGATATTAAAAATATTTATGTTCCATTTGAGAACGTAAATAATTTTTTAATCGAAGTATTTGGATCTTTTGATTTTTTTCATTTTTCTTCAATATTCATAAAAAAAACATTTAACAAAATAACATGTGAAAAATGTATAAACTTTTATGTAAGTCCAAATAATGGATTATTAAATGTTATAATATATGAGGGAAAGAAACTTATATTTTCTAATATATTTGATTACTCATGTAAAGAAGATATATTATACTATATTCTTTTTGTTGTTGATAATGTTAAAAACGTAAACGAGCAATCTGAAATATCTATAATTTCAAGAAAAGAGCTTTTCAATGAAGAAATTAAATATTTAAGTAAGTTTATTAAAAAATTGAAAATAATAGATGAAAATATTCTTGAATAAATAACTTGCACTAAAATGAGAATAATTTCTGGAAAAAATAGAGGAAAAAAAATTATAATTCCAAAAAAACTTCCAGTTAGACCTACAACAGATCAATCAAAAGAAGCTATTTTTAACATTTTAAACAATGAAATTATTTTTGAAAATTTAAAAGTTCTTGATTTATTTTCAGGAAGTGGAAATATAAGCTTTGAATTTGCCTCAAGAGGTGTAAAAGAAATATATTGTATTGATAGAGATTTAAATTGCATAAAATTTATTAATAAAATTTCTGAAGAATTAAAATTTAATTTAAAAGCAATTAAGTCTGATGTTTTAAAGTATTTAAATATTGCAAACATAAAATTTAATATAATCTTTTTAGACCCACCATACAATTATTCAGAAATTGAATATTTAACTATAATTGACAAAATTTTTGTAAAAAATTTATTAAATATCAATGGTTATATTATCGCAGAGCATTCAGAAAAAATCAAGCTTAATAATCATAAAAAATTTGTAAAATACAAAAATTACGGGAATTGTTCATTTAGTTTTTTTAAATTATAATAAATTGATAACCAGTTTTTTATATGTTCAAAAATAAACCTATAGTTTAAACATTAAAAAAACATACTAATAGGCTTATGATCTGAAAAGCTCACGTCATAAACAGTGAATTTTTTTGAAGTAATACTTGAAGAATTAAATAAATAATCTATTCTCATCGGAAAAAATTTTGACCCAAAAGTTGATCCAAATCCATTACCATTTTTAACGAAAGAGTCATCATAAATTTTTTCAAATTTTTTATAAACAAATGAGTAAGGCGTATTATTTAAATCGACCGACAGTATGCTTGGAAATTTACTTTTTTTTATGTGGTCTAGTATTAATTCCGATTGAACATTTTGAATTTTATATACATTTTTAGATTTGAAAAATATTTCTTTAATTGATTTTTTATCGGCTTTTAAAGAAACTAAATCTAAGTTGTAAGACTGTAAATGTGTGTTATAAACTCTAATGGTATCGTTTTTTATTTTAAGGTCAACATAAATTGATAGCAATTTACCTTCACTATTCTTCACATTTCCTTTATTTATCATTTTTTCTTTAGAAAAAATTGCTAAACCAACATTTTCTCCATTTAAACCCAAGTGAATATCTGAATAATCTTTAAATAGATCTACATATCTATTATGATATTCCTGAAGACACAGGATTTCAGGACTAGTAAATTTAATAAAATTAGAGATTTTTAAAGGAACTGAATCAGACTTTATCCAGTTGTAATGATTAAATAATCTAACATTATAACCCATAATTTGACTCAGTTTATCATCGCTTGAATTAGAACTTGAATTAAATAAATAAATCGGTTTTGATAATGAAATAAATAAGAATATAAGAGACAGAATAAGCCTATTGTCAAATTTCAAAACCCAGTAAATCAAAAAAAATAAATTTAAAATGAAAAAATGAGGATATAATATACTAACAAGAGAATAGTACGATAAAATATCTAAATAGAAATTATTAAGAACATAGAACAAAAACAAAAAAAGACAAACCAAGCAGTTTATAACAAATACAAATTTCAAAAAAATTGTATTATTTATTAAATTCACTTCTTTCCTGCTTTAAATAAAGTTTCTTTATCTTTTTTACTTAAACTATCGTAACCAGATTTACTAATTTTATCAAGAATTGAATCTATATCTTTTTGATTTACTGATTTAAGATTTGTTTTTTTTGAATAAGTTCTGTATTTGATCTTTTTATTTTTATAAAATCCTTTAAAAATAAAATTATAAAATATTATTATCCATTTAGCAAAATCTTTTCCTTTACTAATTTTGTTTTGATAATAGAATCCAATAAAAGCACCCCCAAGATGAGCTAAATGTCCTCCTGAATTTCCCGAAGGTATCTGAATCACATCAGTTATTAGCAAAACAATAGCTATGTAAATAATTTTAATATCGAAAATTAATAATCTGATTCTAAAATCAGGTTTGTAAGATGTTAAAAAAACAAAAACAGACATTACTCCTGCTGATGCGCCAATCATTGAAGATTTTAAATTGTTAAAAGCTGGAAAAATATTGTAACTGACTAAATACGTTAATGATCCTGCTATAATCCCAAGAACAAAAGCTTTAAGAAATTTTTCTTTACCAAAAAGATTAAGCACAACTGATCCACTTATGTAAAGAATAAGCATATTGCCCAACAAATGCCATAAATCAGCATGAAAAAAAGCGTATGTTATAATCGACCAAGGCTTCCAAACAATTTCATTAATGTCAGGTGACACATCAAAAAACTTAAGAATAGAAAACTCATCAAGTTGAAAAAGGAACAAAAAGGTATTAATAAAAAAAGGCAACATAAAACACACAACCATTACAACAATGGTTTTTTGGAGAATATCCAAATACCTAAACTTAATTGAAATATCACTTATCAATCCCATCTCCTATCGTTAAATTGATTTTTCCTCCAATACAAAACCATAATTAGACCAATTAGAGCTCCTCCAATATGAGCAAAATGAGCTATTGGTCCTACAGAATATGATGAAACACCAAAAAACAAATCTATTAAAATTAATAACGGAACAAAGTATTTTGCCTTAATTGGAAAAGGCAAAAACAATAGCATTAGTTTAGAGTTTGGAAAAGAGAATGCAAAAGCAACTAAAGTTCCATATATGGCACCAGAGGCACCTACCATAACACTATTAAAAGAACTTATAGCATTGTTATAATCAATCTGACTCATATAATTTAAAAGTTGTTGAGGATCACTAAGAGATAAATTGTTAAGTTCTACAACATTATATAAATTTTTTACTTGTAGATAGTAAATAGCCATTTGTAAAAATGCAGCACCAAGACCTGACGAAATATAAAAAAATAAAAATTTTTGTCTCCCCCACATTTGCTCTAAGGGAGAACCAAACATCCACAATCCAAACATGTTAAATAAAATATGAGAAGGACTGCCATGCATAAACATGTGAGTTAAAAACTGAGTAATTAAAAACTTATCATTTTCATAATAATGTAAAGCCAGTAAATCATAGGAAAGATTACCTAAAAATTGTGAACCAAGGTAAAAAATTACATTAATTATTATTAATTGCTTTATTGTTTCTGGGACTGATCTCATTTAAAAAAAATACTAATTTCACCTAATGATATAGATTTATGAATCAACTTTCCAAATGGACTGATTCTAGAGTCTTTACAGGCAAACAAATTATTTATCATCATTTCAATAACCTTTTGATTTGTATTTAAATTCGTATTATATGATGAATGTTTTGAAAGAACTTTAGCTACTAAATCATTTAATGTATGACTTAATTTATTTTCACTTATGTCACCATATTCAATAAAGTCCTGAAATAGCTTGTTTATGAGATTATGATCCAAAAATGGATGAACTGCAGAAATTTCTATTAAATTATTATCAAAAACATTAAACTTAAAACCTAAATGAATTAGAGAACTTTTTATAGATTTCAAATATTCAATCTCACTATTATCAAACTCTAGTTTTAAAGGAAATAATAAAGTTTGACTTGGGTTTTTCTTATTAGACAATTCCTTTAAAAAAACTTCATACATTATGCGTTGCTGAGCTCTTTTTTGATTAATAATCACAAGGCCTGCTCTGTTTTTAGTAATTACATACCTTGAGTCAAGCTGAAATGCGGGTAGAGAATCACTTAAACCCAAATTCATTTCGTCGACAACATTCAATTTATCATTACTCTCGTAACTTTCAAAAACAAAATCTTTTGATTTGACATCAACAGGGTTTTTTAAATTATTAAATGGGTTAAATGCTTGATCGTATTCAACTTTTGGAACATTTGCCGATTTATCTTTAAAGCTATAAGGTGTATTTAAATTAACATTACTATTAAAGTCAATTGTTGGACTAATATTAAACTGCCCTAAACTATGTTTAACTGAGGAAATTAGAATAGCATATATAGATTGATCATTGTCAAACTTTATCTCAGTTTTATTAGGATGTATATTCACATCAATAGTTTCTCGAGGAACATCAATTTTAATAAAATATGAAGGGTGATAGTCGTCTAGAATCAATCCTTTATAAGCAGTTTTAATAGCGTGATGAAGATAGTTGTTTTTAATAAATCTTCCGTTAATAAAGAAAAATTGAGAGGATCTTGTTTTTCTAGAATATTCAGGTTTAAAAACAAAACCTTTGATTTTAGCTATTTCAGTGTTTTCTTCAACAGGAATCAATTTTTGTTCTGAAGATTTACCAAAAACTCTAATTATTCTTTCTTTGAATATCGATTTATTCAAATTAAAAAGCTCATTATCATTGTTTGTAAAAACAAAGTTTATCTTATGATTTGAAAGAGCTATTCTGTGAAATTCATCAATTATATGCTTTAGTTCAACATTATCTGATTTCAAAAAATTTCTTCTTGCCGGAATGTTGTAGAATAGGTTTTTTACAGAAATAGATGTCCCTTTTATTGCGACAACCTCATTAAATGCAGTTTGCTTTCCTCCTTCTATTTTTATTTGATTACCTAAACTACTATCCTCCAAACAGTTTGATGTTATCGTGATTTGACTCACTGAAGCAATACTAGATAGCGCTTCACCCCTAAAACCCATTGTTTTGAGTTTAAACAAATCTTCTGAATTAGTAATTTTAGATGTAGCATGTCTTAAACAGCACAATTTTAAGTCATCTTTGTCAATACCTGATCCATTATCAATAACCTGAATTAAAGTTTTACCAGCATCTTTTATGTATAATTTAATTGTTTGTGCACCACTATCAATAGAATTTTCAAGTATTTCTTTGACTACAGAAGATGGACGTTGAACAACTTCACCAGCAGCAATTTGATTTGCTACTTTTTCAGGCAGCAATTTAATTATACTCATGTTTAAAGTTTAAGTAAAAATTGATAGATCAAAGTCAATTATGTAAAGAAACAATAATACTAAAATCATAATTATAAAAATTAAAGTTTTGGAAAAACGACTATTAGATCTATTTCTATAAATTAGCCTTTCCTCATTCCATTTTGATGACACATCATAAGAACTTCTATTTCTTTTTTGTTTTTGATAAACAGAGTCAAATTCATAGATATTATCATTCAATTTGTCCTTCAGAAATCTAGGTTTATAATTGAATTTTTTGTTTTTATTAAGCTTAAATAAGTTTACTTTCAATTGATTAATGATTTAAATCAAATGTACAAAATTGAGTGTAAATTTTAGATAAATGATCAAAAGGGATTGTTTATATTTGAAACAATGAAATTTGAAAATATCCAAAAACTAAAAGATCTTATTAACAATTCTAATAATGTTGTAATTATTCCTCACACAAACCCAGATGGAGACGCTTTAGGAAGTAGTTTAGCTCTAAAAGGAATATTTAACAAACTGAACAAAAATTCTTTCGTAATAAGTCCTAATAAGGCTCCAGATTTTTATAATTGGATCCCATATTTTAATGAAATAAAATATTTTGAAGACAAGCCAGATGAATGCTCAGAAATAATTAAGGAATGTGATCTTATTTTTACTTTAGATTTTAATGATCTATCTAGAATTGGTGAATTAAGTACTAGTGTGAATCTATCAAAATCGAAAATCATAATGATTGATCATCATCAAAATCCGAAAAATTATGCTGAATTAACTTTTTCATTTCCTGAAATTGGCTCAACATGTGAACTTTTATATGAAATAATTGTTTCTTTAGATTTGGATAAATTGATCAACAATAATATTTCAACCTGCATATATTTAGGTATGTTAACAGATACTGGATCTTTTCAATACAGCTCTGTATCTAGCAGAACTCATTTCATTGTTTCGAAACTTTTTGAAAAAAATATTAATCACAATGAGATATATAACAAAGTATATAATGACTCTTCAAAAAGTAGACTTGATGTTCTAGGCTTAGCATTAAACAGTTTAACACATCTAAAAGAGTTTAATACAGTTTACATGTTTCTAAAAAGAGATGATCTTGAGAATATTGGATACCAAAAGGGTGACACCGAGGGAATAGTTAATTATGGATTATCTTTAAAAGGTGTAGTTTTTTGCGCCATCTTCATTGAGGATGTGAATTCAAAAAACTCTGTAAAAATTTCTTTTAGATCTATTGGAGATTTTGCATGTAATAAATTTGCTGAAATCAACTTTAATGGAGGTGGTCACTCAAACGCCGCAGGTGGTAAATTTGAGGGGACTTCAAATGAAGCTATCAAAAAATTTATCAAACTTTTACCAAACTTTAAAAACAATTTAAAATGATTAAAAATATCAATATAATAACAATACTGTTTTCTATTCTTTTTTTGTCATGTGTTAGCACACATCCAGACTTAAATGACGGACTTTATGCTGAGTTAGAAACAAACAAAGGAGACATATTAATTAATTTAACATTTAAAGAAACACCTGTAACTGTTGCTAACTTTGTTTCATTGAGTGAAGGAAAAAATAAGGATGTAGACGATCAGTTTAAGAATAAAAAATATTATGATGGGTTGATTTTCCACAGAGTTATTGAGAATTTTATGATTCAAGGTGGAGATCCAACTGGAACTGGAAGAGGAGGTCCTGGTTACAATTTCAAAGATGAGTTCAGTAAAAATCTTTTACATGATGGGCCAGGTATATTATCTATGGCTAATTCTAGACCTAAAACT
>Ga0129342_1000385_pt1 | contig 18612 bp, 17 predicted proteins | sample CPBDNA_5_FD_94426 | JGI IMG/M metagenome (GOLD analysis project Ga0129342, IMG submission 94426) | Freshwater to marine salinity gradient microbial communities from Chesapeake Bay, USA - CPBay_Sum_15_0.2_DNA | ecosystem: Environmental > Aquatic > Marine > Coastal | place: USA: Chesapeake Bay...
AGATCAGCGGATCTTTGGCGGAATGCACCTGGACGGCTTCGTCTCCGACGGGTGCGGCGGTCGCATTCCGCAATCGGTCGAGCACATCGCGCGAGACCCGCTCGATCCCGATTTCGACGACGCGGTCTTCATCCGCCAGATCCGGGCGCGCTCCTCCGGCGTGAAGCGCTGCCTGCTCGACCAGTCCCTGGTGTCGGGCATCGGCAACATCTACGCCGACGAGGCGCTCTGGCGTGCTCGGATTCACTACGACACGCCTGGCGAACGTCTGTCTTCCCGCCGTGCCCGGGAACTTCTGGGGCACGTCCGCGATGTGATGAGTGAGGCGCTCCAGCAGGGGGGCACTTCTTTCGATTCCCTCTACGTCAACGTCAATGGGGAGAGCGGATGGTTCGACCGTGCATTGAACGCCTACGGTCGTGAGGGGGAGCCGTGCGGTCGGTGCGGACGGCCGATCGTGCGCGAGAGCTTCATGAATCGGTCCTCGTATCGTTGCCCGACCTGCCAGCGACGCCCTAGGTCTGCTCAGGTTTGACGGAGGGAAGTGCCTCCTGCCACCCTGAGCATCGCAACCCATCTCGGAGGCATCATGGCCAAGGCCATCTACGGGCACCTCAGCGCCGACAGCCGGCTCGCGGCCGAGGTCACCCGCCTGCGTGCGCGCGTGCGGGATCTCGAGGCAGAGATCGAGAGTCTGCGCGCTGCTGAGCAGCTCGCGGACATGGAGCGGCTCCTCGCTGCCGATCTCCTCGTGCCCGATCCCCGCTGAGGACCCGCCGCAGGTAGGGTCGGCGCGTGCATCTGAAGAGCCTCACGCTCAAGGGCTTCAAGTCGTTTGCCTCGGCGACGACCCTGGCCTTCGAGCCAGGAGTCACGTGCGTCGTGGGCCCCAATGGGTCGGGCAAGTCCAATGTCGTCGACGCCATCGCCTGGGTCATGGGCGAGCAGGGAGCCAAGTCCCTGCGCGGAGGCAACATGGCGGATGTCATCTTCGCCGGCACGTCGGGTCGTGCACCTCTCGGGCGCGCTGAAGTCGCCCTCACGATCGACAACACCGACGGGGCCCTGCCCATCGAGTACACCGAGGTGACGATCTCGCGCACCCTCTTTCGCAACGGTGGGTCGGAGTACGCCATCAACGGCACTCCCTGCCGGCTTCTGGACATCCAGGAACTGCTGTCGGACTCCGGCATCGGTCGCGAGATGCACGTCATCGTCGGCCAGGGGCAACTCGATGCGATCCTCCACGCATCACCCGAGGATCGACGCGGTTTCATCGAAGAGGCCGCGGGCGTGCTGAAGCATCGCAAGCGCAAGGAGAAGGCCCTGCGCAAGCTGGATGCCATGCAGGGCAACCTCACGCGCTTGACCGATCTGACGACTGAATTGCGCCGTCAGTTGAAGCCGCTAGGGCGCCAGGCCGAGGTCGCTCGGCGTGCCGCAGTCATCCAGGCTGAGGCCCGCGACGCCCGTCTGCGTCTCATGGCTGATGACCTCGCGCAGTTCCGCCAGACTCTGGCGGCGGAGGTGGCTGATGAGTCGGCGCTGCGCGAGCGACGTCTGGAAGTCGAGGGACAGCTCGCCGCACTCACGGCTCAGGAGACCGCTCTCGATGCTGAAGCCCAGTCGGCTGCGCCCATGCTCGCGGCAGCGCAGCAGTCGTGGTTCGCGCTCTCCGCGCTGCGTGAGCGCTTCCTCGGCACCGCGTCGCTCGCTGCGGAACGCCTTCGCTTGATCGGTCCGGAGATCGAGGAGGAGTCCGAGAGCGGTCGGGATCCCGAGGCGCTCGAGACCGAAGCCGCGTCGTTGCGCGAGGAGGAGTTCGCTCTCGGGCGCCAGGTCGAGTCCGACCGCACCGCGCTGGCTGACGCGACGGGTCGCCGATCCGAGGCGGAGCGCCTGCTCGCCGAGGAGGAACGCCGGGTGGCGCAGGGCATCCGCTCCCAGGCAGATCATCGGGAGAATCTCGCTCGGTTGGCGGGCCGCGTCGCCGCTGCCCGCTCGCGACGCGAGGCGCGTGCTGCCGAGATCGAGCGCGCAGCGTCACAGCGCGAGGATGCCCGCACGCGTGCGGCGACGGCGCAGCGCGAGTTCGCCACTCTTGAGGCGCAGGTGGCCGGCCTCGACGCGGGCGAGCTCGGCCTGGACACGCAGTACGAAGAGACTCAGCGTCAGCTCGCCGATGCGGATGCGGCGGTGGAAGCGCTGCGCCACCAGGAGCGTGAGAGCGAGCGCGAGCGTGCCGCACTCGCGGCCCGGCTCGAGGCGCTGCGCATCGCCCTCGCGCGTGGTGACGGGCCCGGGGCCCTTCTCCAGGCCGGCGAATCCGTCGGTGTTGTCGGCACCGTCGCGTCCCTGCTCGCTGTGGAGTCCGGCTATGAGAAGGGTGTGGCTGCCGCCCTCGGACCACTCGCCGACGCTGTTGTCGTGCGCGATGCGCGCTCGGCGATCGACGGCATCCTGCTGCTGCATCGGGATACGGCAGGGCGCGCGAGCGTGGTCGTCCTCGGCGGTGGTGGGCCGGGAGCAGCGGCGCCTGGGCCGGCGCCGGCGGGTGGCCGATGGCTGACCGAGGTGGTGTCCGGCTCATCGGAACTCCTCACCGCCCTCGGTCAGCGACTGGGCGGAATCGTCCTTGTCGACGACCTGCAGGCAGCCGGCCGTGCGGCCGCACAGGGCCTGACTGCAGCGACGCGCGAAGGCGACGTCATCGGCCCCCACATCGCCGTCGGCGGGTCGGGCGACGCGCCCTCCTTGATTGAGTTGCAGTCCGCTGTGGACGAGGCCGCTGCGTCTCTCGAGTCGGTCCAGCACGCGCTCGAGCGCACCCGATTCGAGCTTGCCGCCGCACTCGACGCCCAGCAGGCGGCAGCCGACATGGCCGAGGCCGCCCTGTCGCGGCTGCATGAGTCCGATGCGCGGCTCGCCGCTGTCGCCGAGCAACTGGGTCTCCTCGGACAGGCCGCACGGGCCGCGACGGCGGAAGCGGACCGGCTCGCGGCAGCGGAGCAAGCTGCGCTTGAGGCACTCGCGGCGGATGAGGCAACGCTGGCCGAGCTGGAGCAGCGCCTGGCCGCGGCGGAGGTCGCGGGTGGCGGGGAAGACGTGGCCGATCGCCGCCCTGAACTTGCACAGGCTGCCGAGGCGGCGCGAGCCCACGAGGTCGAGGCGCGGCTCACGGTCCGCACCGGCGAGGAACGCCTGACGTCCCTGACGTCGCGGGCCGAGGCTCTCGAGCGGTCTGCGGCCAACGAACGGGCATCGCGTCGGCGCGCCATCGAACGTCGTGAGCAGCGAGCCCGCGAGGCCGAGGTCGCCCAGGCCGTCGCCGCCGGGGTTTCGACGGTCCTGCGCTACCTCGAGTCATCGCTCTCGCGCGCCGATGCCGAGCGGCGGGAGCGTGAGGCACAGCACGCAAGTCGCGATGCCACCTTGCAGCAGGTTCGCCAGTCACTGCGTGAGCTCGGAGCCGAGATGGACCGGCTCACCGACTCCGTGCACCGCGATGAGGTCGCCCGGACCGAGCAGCGCCTTCGCATCGAGCAGGTCGAGGGCCGGGTCATCGAAGAGTTCGGCATCGAGCCGGACGCGCTCATCGAGGAGTACGGGCCCGACCAGATGGTGCCGCCGACACCTGCGGCGCCCGGCGACGAGGTCGATCCGGATGCGCCGCTCCCCGAGCCCTACGCCTACGACCGCGCTCAGCAGGAGCGCCGACTCAAGTCGGCGGAGCGGGGGCTCGCGCTGCTGGGCAAGGTCAACCCGCTCGCCCTGGAGGAATTCACGGCGCTCGAAGAGAGACTGCGATTCCTCACCGAGCAGGTAGAGGACCTCAAGCGGTCGCGTACCGATCTCCTCGCCATCATCAAGGAGGTCGACGAGCGCGTCGAGGCCGTCTTCACGGAGGCCTACCACGACACGGCGCGCGAGTTCGAACGCGTCTTCGCGCGGCTGTTCCCGGGGGGAGACGGCCGACTGGTGCTCACGGATCCCTCCAACATGCTCCTGACGGGTGTCGATGTCGAGGCCCGGCCGCCGGGCAAGAAGGTCAAGCGACTCTCACTGTTGTCCGGCGGCGAGCGATCGCTCACCGCTGTTGCGTTCCTCATCGCCCTCTTCAAGGCGCGACCCAGCCCCTTCTACGTACTCGACGAGGTCGAGGCGGCCCTGGACGATGTCAATCTCGGCCGACTCATCGACGCCATCGATGAATTGCGCACCGCATCGCAACTCATCGTCGTGACCCACCAGAAGCGCACCATGGAGATCGCCGATGCGTTGTACGGCGTGTCCATGCGCGGGGATGGCGTGACCCAGGTGGTGGGTCAGCGACTGCGTGACCGCGATCCCGTGTCCGCCTGACAGGATGGCGCCGTGGATTCCCTCGGTCTGATCATCGGCGTGGCCATCGCACTTCTTGTGCTCATCGGTGTGGCGGTCGCCCTCGTCCGTCGCCGACCCAGTCGGCCGCCACGTCCGCGGCCGGGCGTGGACTATGCGCCAGGAGTTGGCGATGACGACACCGTCCCCCGCGACACCGTGCGCCGTCCGATCCAGGACGCAGGCTCGCTGGACACGCTTACGCCCGAGTCCGCGGTGCCCGATGAGGTGGACCTCGACGCCATCGAGTTGGAGGAGGTTGACCTCGCCGAGCTCGTCGTCGAAGTGCCCGAGCCGGCTGCCGGGCGACTCACGCGGCTGCGGCGGCGCCTGGCGCGCTCGCAATCGACACTGGGGCGCGGACTGCTCGCACTCATGTCCCGTGACACCGTTGACGCGTCTACCTGGGACGAGGTCGAGGAGACCCTGCTCACGGCGGACCTCGGCGTCGCTGCATCGACGGAGCTCATCGAGCGCCTTCGCGCCCGCGTACTCGCCGAGCGGCCGGATTCCCAAGACCAGGTGCGCGCCCTGCTGCGCGAGGAACTGGTGGCGCTCGTCGACCCCACCATGGATCGGTCCATACGCACCTCGCGCGCCGGTGATGGCCCTGCCGTGCTCCTGGTCGTGGGCGTCAACGGCACGGGCAAGACGACGACGACGGGCAAACTCGGACGCCTCCTCGTCGCCGAGGGGCGCACCGTCGTGCTTGGCGCCGCCGACACCTTCCGCGCCGCGGCCGCCGATCAGTTGCAGACGTGGGGCGACCGTGTCGGGGCCGCCGTCGTGCGCGGTCCCGAGGGCGGCGATCCGGCCGCGGTGGCCTTCGACGCGGTCCGCATCGGGGAAGAGGCCGATGTGGACACCGTCGTCATCGACACCGCAGGCCGGCTGCACACCAGGGTCGGGCTCATGGACGAACTCGGCAAGGTCAAGCGGGTCATCGAGAAGCGCGGCCCGGTCGATGAGGTCCTGCTCGTGCTCGATGCGACGACGGGCCAGAACGGGCTCACCCAGGCCAAGGTCTTCTCCGAGGTCGTCGATGTGACCGGGATCGTGCTCACCAAGCTCGACGGCACCGCCAAGGGCGGGATCGTCGTCGCGGTCCAGCGCGAACTCGGGGTTCCGGTCAAACTGGTGGGTCTGGGGGAGGGGCCTGATGACCTCGCCCCCTTCGAGCCAGGGGAATTCGTCGACGCCCTGCTGTCCGACTGACCCACGTCACATACTCGAAACATGAATGCTGCGGATGTCACCTTCCCGTAACGCGCCGAGGCATCGGAGGTAACGCGCGTGCCCTTGGCTCCTGCTGGTCAGGAAGACCTGGGGACTGAGAAGGAGAGTGACGCGCATGGAATCCGCGCTCAATACGGGTGATACCGCTTGGATGCTCGTGGCATCCGCGCTGGTGCTGCTCATGATCCCCGGACTCGCCTTCTTCTATGGAGGCATGGTTCGGGTCAAGTCGGTGCTCAACATGATGATGATGATCATGGGAGCGCTCTTCATCGTGGGCATTCTCTGGATGCTCTACGGCTACTCGATGGCCTTCGGCGCGTCCTATGGCGACGCGGGACTGCTCGGCAACGTGACGCAATACTTCGGCCTGGAAGGGCTCATGGCCGATGATCCCGAGGCCAGTGTTCCCGCCATGATCTTCGTGGCCTTCCAGGCGATGTTCGCCTGCCTCACGGTCGGGCTCATCGCCGGCGCCATCGCCGACCGTACGAAGTTCGACGCATGGCTGATCTTCGCGGCACTCTGGGCGACGCTCGTCTACTTCCCCGTGGCGCACTGGGTCTTCAATCTCGACCCCGAGACGGGTGGCTGGATCGCTAAGCTCGGCGTCATCGACTTCGCTGGCGGCACGGCCGTGCACATCAACGCCGGCATCGCGGCACTCGCACTCGCGATTCTCCTCGGGGCTCGACTGGGCTGGCCCCGCACTCCGATGAAGCCTCACAACCTCACTCTGGTCATGATCGGTGCAGCTTTGCTGTGGTTCGGCTGGTTCGGCTTCAATGCGGGGTCGCAGGTCGCCGCGGACAACACCTCCGCGGTGGTCTTCCTCAACACCTTCGTCGCGACGTGCGCGGCCGGCATCGGCTGGCTCATCACCGAGAAGATCCGTGATGGACATGCGACATCGCTGGGAGCGGCGTCGGGGATCGTGGCGGGCCTGGTGGCCATCACCCCGGCATGTAGCGCTGTGAGCCCCCTCGGGGCCCTGATCATCGGGCTCATTGCCGGCGTGCTGTGTGCCCTGGCGGTTGGCCTGAAGTACAAGCTGAAGTACGACGACTCCCTGGACGTCGTCGGCGTCCACCTCGTGGGTGGCCTCGTCGGGACCCTCCTCATCGGCATCCTGGCCACCGAGGCCGCGCCGGCGGGCGTCAACGGACTGCTCTACGGGGGCGGGGCGGACCAGCTGGGCAAGCAGGCCATCGGGGCTTTCGCCGTGCTGTTCTACTCTCTCATCCTCACGTTCATCATCGGCTACCTCATCAAGGTGACGATCGGCTTCCGGGTCAACGAGGATGTCGAGGTGAGCGGAGTCGATCTTGAGGAGCACGCGGAATCCGCATACGAGTTGGGTGACTCAGGTGGTGGAGGCGTCTTCGCCGGCATCGGCCACCGCTCGCACGGAGGGGAGCAGTAGATGAAACTCGTCACCGCCATCATCAAGCCCTTCAAGCTCGAGGACGTCAAGGGCGCCCTCGAGGCTCAGGGAATCCACGGCATGACGGTCAGTGAGGCCAGTGGCTTCGGCCGGCAGCGTGGGCACACCGAGGTCTACCGCGGCGCGGAGTACACCGTCGATCTCGTGCCCAAGGTCAGGATCGAGGTTGTCGTCGACGATGAGGACGCCTCCCGTGTCGTGGAGGCTGTCGTGGGCGCCGCGCAGACGGGCAAGATCGGCGACGGCAAGGTGTGGGTCGTGCCCGTCGAGTCGGTCGTGCGCGTGCGCACAGGAGAGAGCGGGCCGGACGCACTTTGACCGTGCCCTTCGACACAGGGTCGGCGGGTAGGGCGATCGCCCTACCCGCCGACCCTTCGGCGTACCGCCAGGCGCGTTCTGAGCTCCTGGCGCGTCCCGTGGTGTCGCGGGGTGCGCGGCGGCGTGCGCTCGCCGCACTGACGGACGACTGGCTCACCGAGGTCTTCGAGTCATGCGGTGCGTCGACGTGGGATGCGTGCCTGGTCGCTGTCGGGGGATACGGCCGCGGGGAACTCACCGTCGGCAGCGACCTCGATCTCGTCCTGGTCCTGCCCGAGCGGGTTGATCCTGCCGATCCACGGCTCGCCGAGGTGGTCGATGCCCTGTGGTACCCGGTGTGGGACTCGGGCGTGCGGGTGGACCACAGCGTGCGCACGCTGGCGGAAGCGCGGCGTGCAGCGACAGCGGATGTCAAGGTCATCCTGGGCCTGCTCGACGCGCGCGTGGTGGCTGGCGACCCGGCCCTCGGTCAGAGGCTGGCCACGACAATCCTCGCGGACTGGCGCGCCCTCGCACGCACTCGATTGGGAGAGCTGCACGACTCAGTCGGCCGGCGGCGTGCGCGGGTTGGCGACGCCGCGCATCTTCTGGAGCCCGATCTGAAGGAGGCCTACGGCGGCCTGCGCGACGTGGCCATCCTCGATGCCATCGCTGCCTCGTGGGCCACTGACGTGCCGCGCGAAGGCTTGTCGGCAGCTCGGGATCAATTGCTGGACATCCGCGACGCGCTGCATGACTGTGCGGTCGCCGAAGACCGTCGCCCCTCCGATGTGCTGAGGACTCAGGACCAGGGGGATGTGGCGGAGCGACTGGGGATGGCCGATCGGGATGCCCTCCTTCGCCAACTCGGCGATGCGGCGCGCTCCGTGGCCTACGCCTCGGACACGACCTGGCACCGCGTGGGCAGGCTGCTCCGGCAGCGCTCCGGCCGGCCCATTCGGCGGCGTCTGCGCAGGCCGGGGCCCGAGCGCGTGCCCCTTGCCGAGGGCGTGGTTGTCCACGACGGTGAGGTAGCGCTCGCCCTGGATGCCCGACCCGATCGCGATCCGGTGCTGCTGCTGCGCCTTGCCGCGGCCGCAGCCCAGGCCAACCTGCCTGTGTCGCCAGGCGCACTCACCCGCCTGGCACGTGATCTCGCACCGATGCCCGTGCCGTGGCCCGAGCCGGCCCGCGATGCCCTCGTGTCCTTGCTCGGTGCCGGGCCTGGCTTGGTCCCGGTGTGGGAAGCCTTGGACCGTCACGGACTGATCGTCCGGCTGATCCCGGAATGGGAGGCCGTGCGGTCGGCCCCACAGGGCAATCCCGTGCATCTTTACCGCGTCGATAGGCATCTGGTGCAGACCGCCGCTGAATCCGGCGCCCATGTGCGCGACGTCGCGCGGCCGGACCTTCTCCTCGTTGCGGCGCTCCTGCACGATATTGGCAAGGGACAGCCGGGTGATCACAGTGAGGTGGGAGCTGCGATCACGCAGTCCATCACCGACGCCATGGGCTTTTCGGTGGCAGACCAAACGACCCTGGTCCTGCTTGTGCGCCACCATCTCCTGCTGCCGGAGACCGCGACACGTCGTGATCTCGACGATCCGGTGACAGCGTCGGGCGTGGCTGAAGCTGTGGGAAGCGTCTCGTGCCTGGACCTGCTCAAGGCCCTGACCTACGCCGACGCCGCGGCGACCGGGCCGGGTGCGTGGAGCGACTGGAAGGCGTCCCTGGTCGATGATCTCGTCGTGCGTGCTCAGGCCCATCTCGCCGGTGTCGCGCCCGCGCCGGCGCCGGTGATCGCGCAGCGACATCCCCACCTCCTTGCATCCGAGGGCGTTGACGTCGTCCTCGAGCGACAGAGTCAGCCCGGAGAGGCCTCCCGCATCATCGTGGCCGCGCCCGATCGGCCCGGGCTGCTGGGCGCGATCGCCGGCACCCTGGCGCTGCATCGACTCGAGGTCAAGGCAGCTGACACCGAGACGGTAGGCCAGCGGGCCGTCACGGGCTGGACGGTCGTCCCGTTCTTCGGCGAGTTCCCCAGCCTGGAGCTCGTGCGTGCTGACCTCCTCCGAGCCCTTGACGGCCACCTTGATCTGGCAGCGCGACTGTCGCATCGGCGCCGTGAAGCCTCGGGTGCCGCCCCGCGTGTCGACTTCGTGCCCGGAGCCTCGAGTCATGCCGACGTGCTCGAGGTGCGAGCTCACGACGAACCGGCCCTGCTTCATCGGATCGGCGACGCGATCACGCGCGCTGGTGCATCCATCGTCGCGGCACGTGTCGAGACGCTCGGCTCCGAGGTCGTGGATGTCTTCTATCTGCAGCGGGCCGACGGATCGCGGCTTGATCCCCAGGACCGGGCACGCCTCGTGGGCGCGGTCCTCGATCGACTGCAGCAAGGGGCAGATAGCGGGGACGCCGCCACGGCGTAGGGTGTTCGGATCGGGTGGCCGGGCCTCCGGACACCCGCGGACCAGCGCGACAGAGGCGGCTCCGCCGGCTCGCCGGGCTACGTCGATGAGGAGACCCTGCGGTGTTCGCTTCGCTGTCCGACCGGTTGTCGGCGACCTTCCGCAATCTGCGGGGCAAGGGCCGGCTCTCCGAGGCGGACATCGACGAGACCGTGCGCGAGATCCGCATCGCCCTGCTCGGTGCTGACGTCGCCCTCCCTGTGGTACGCGAGTTCTGCGCCCAGGTCAAGGAGCGTGCGCTCTCCTCGGAGGTCTCCGGAGCCCTGAATCCAGCGCAGCAGGTGGTCAAGATCGTCCACGAGCAATTGGTCCAGATCCTTGGTGGCGAGACCCGGAGGCTGCGATTCGCGAAGCAGCCTCCTACCGTGATCCTCCTGGCCGGCTTGCAGGGCGCCGGCAAGACGACACTTGCGGGCAAGCTCGCCGCACACCTGCGGTCGCAGTCGCACACGCCGCTTCTGGTCGCGGCGGATCTGCAGCGCCCCAACGCCGTGGATCAACTTCGCATCGTGGGCGAGCGTGCCGGCGTGCCGGTTTTCGCCCCTGAGCCAGGAAATGGCGTCGGTGACCCGGTTCGCGTAGCACGGGACGCCGTCGAGCACGCGAAGGTGCAGCTCAATGACATCGTCATCGTCGACACCGCCGGGCGGCTGGCGATCGACGCAGAACTCATGGACCAGTTGGCGCGTGTGCGCGACGCAGTGTCTCCTGACGAGACCCTCCTGGTCGTCGACGCGATGATCGGCCAGGACGCCGTGCGCACGGCCGAGGAGTTCGGGACCGGCGTCGGATTCGACGGCGTCGTCCTCACCAAACTCGACGGCGATGCTCGGGGCGGTGCCGCCCTGTCGATCGTCTCGGTCACGGGCCGTCCGATCCTCTTCGCCTCCACGGGCGAGAAGCTCGACGACTTCGAGGCCTTCCACCCCGATCGCATGGCGTCGCGCATCCTGGACATGGGGGATGTCCTCACCCTCATCGAGCAGGCCGAGCGGGCGTTCGATGCCGAACAGGCCGAGCGCATGGCGCAGAAGGTCTCGCAGGGCGAGGACTTCACGCTCGAGGATTTCCTCGAGCAGATGCAGGCTGTCAAGAAGATGGGATCACTCGGCAAGATCCTCGGCATGCTCCCGGGCATGGGCGACATGAAGGCCCAGCTCGAGCAGGTCGATGAGCGTGAGATCGACCGCGTGGCGGCGATCATCCAATCGATGACCCCGCAGGAGCGACAGGACCCCAAGATCCTCAACGGCTCCCGGCGTGCGCGCATCGCCCGCGGCTCGGGCACCCAGGTGAGCGACGTCAACGGGCTCATCGAGCGCTTCGGCGAGGCGCAGAAGATGATGCGACAGATGCGCGGCGGTCGAGGCATGCCGGGGATGCCGGGCATGCCGGGCATGCCCGGCATCGGTGGAGGCGGGGGCAAGAAGTCCAAGGGGCGCTCGGGCAAGGCGCCCGCCAAGCCCAAGAAGGGGCGCAGCGGCAACCCCGCGAAGCGCGCCGCCCAGGAGCGGGACGAGGCGATGAAGCCAGCGACGGTCACCGAGCCGGCGGCCGCGGCGGACTTCGAACTCCCCGACGATCTCAAGAAGCTGCTCGGAGGCTAGACCCTCAGTCGTGGGGCGATTGGCTGCCTCCCGGGGGTCTCTGGCAGACTCGCCCACGCTGTGCGCCTCGCGGGCCCTCTCTCCCGCGTCGGCGTACCCGCCGGGTCGGCGGCGACGCACCCCACGCGACGCCGAGGACCCATCATGACCACCTCGTGGTGGCCGATTCGAATGGAGCAGTGCCGGCCGTGGCCGTCAAGATCAAATTGAAGCGCGTGGGCAAGATCCACGCCCCCCAGTACCGCGTCATCGTTGCCGACTCGCGCACCAAGCGCGATGGTCGTGCAATCGAGGAGATCGGCATCTACCAGCCGATGCAGGACCCGAGCCTGATCGAGATCGACTCCGATCGCGCCCAGCACTGGCTCAAGGTCGGGGCCCAGCCCACCGAGGCAGTGCTCGCGCTGTTGAAGATCACCGGCGACTGGCAGAAGTTCAAGGGCCTGCCCGGCCAGGAGGGCACACTCAAGGTGGCCGCGCCCAAGGAGTCCAAGATCGCGGCGTACGAGGCCGCGGTCGCACAGGCTGCCGATGAGCCCAAGACGCCCGCGCCGCGGAAGGTGGCCGAGAAGGTTGCCGATGCCGCGGTCGCGGAGGCCGTCGCCGCCGCTGCCGCTGACGAGGCCGTGCTCGCCGAGGCCGAGGCCGTCGTCGAGATCGCCGAGGCCAACGCCGGTGAGGTCAGCGTCGCCGAGGCTGAGGCCGCCATCGAGACCGCGGCCGAGGCTGACGCGGTGGCGGATGCCGCAGCGGCCGTCGCCGACGAGGCTGTTGCCGAGGCCGTCGAGGCCGTGGCCGAGTCCAACGAGGCCTGACGTGCTCGAGGACGCCCTGGGCCACCTGGTCCGCGGCATCGTGGACAACCCCGATGACGTCGCTGTGCGGACGCGTTCCGGCCGTCGGGGAACCTCGCTCGAGGTGCGCGTCAACCCCGAGGACATGGGGCGGGTGATTGGACGCTCGGGTCGCACTGCGACCGCGCTGCGGACCGTCGTGTCGGCCATCTCCCGTGACGGACACGTCCGCATCGACTTCCTCGACGTCGACGAGCGCTAGACACGCCGTGCGCGTCGTGGTCGCTCGCGTGGGCCGCGCTCTGGGGGTCAAGGGCGATCTGCTCGTCGATGTCCTCACCGACGAGCCGGAGCGCCGGCTCGTGCCGGGTGCTCCATTGTTCGTCGCTGGCGAGCAGCGCAGCCTGCGCATCGAGTCGACCCGTCCCCACGGTGGTCGCCTCTGTGTGCACTTCGTCGGTGTCGATGACCGGTCGGCGGCAGAAGCGCTGACGGGACTCGTCCTCGAAGCCGAGCGTGCTCCGGGGGAGCGGCCCGAGGATCCCGACGAGTATTACGACGACACGCTCGTCGGGCTTGACGTCGTCACGCTCGACGGTCAGCGGGTCGGTGCCGTGACGGAGGTCCTGCACCTGCCGGGCCAGGACGTGCTCGCGGTGAGGGAGCAGCCTGACGCAGCGGAAATCCTCATTCCCTTCGTCTCCGAGATCGTCCCCGTGGTCGACGTCGATGGCGGCCGCATCATCGTCGCCCCGCCCGAGGGCTTGCTCGACCCGGACGAATCGGCGGACGAGCGATGAGGGTCGATGTCGTCAGTATCTTCCCCGACTACCTGTCGCCGCTGGCGCTGTCCCTTGTCGGCAAGGCGCGCGAGTGGGGTCTTCTCGATATCCGCGTGCACGACCTGCGTGACTACACACACGACCGACATCGCACGGTGGACGACGAGCCCTACGGCGGTGGACCCGGCATGGTCATGAGGCCCGAGCCCTGGGGTGAGGTCCTCGACACGGTGCTCGATGAGCACACCGACCCGCTTCTCATCATCCCCACTCCGTCAGGACTGCCTCTCACGCAGGCGATGGCGGATGCGTGGTCCAGGCGTGCCGGGATGGTGATCGCCTGCGGCCGCTACGAGGGAATCGATGCCCGTGTCGCCCAGGAGTTCGCATCGAGGGCTGAGGTCGTGCCGGTCTCGCTCGGTGACTATGTGCTCGCGGGTGGGGAGGTTGCCGCCCTGGCGATCGTCGAAGCCGTGGCCAGACTCTTGCCAGGGGTCGTCGGCAACGAGGAGAGCATCACCGACGATTCGTTTGCGCCGGGCTCGATGGAGGGCCTGCTGGAGGGGCCGGTCTACACCCGGCCGCAGGAGTGGCGCGGTCACGAGGTGCCGGAGGTGCTGCTGTCCGGTGACCACGCCCGCATTGCCGCCTGGCGGCGTGAGCAGGCGATCGCCCGCACGCAGCAGATGCGCTCGGACCTGGGTGGCTGAACCACTCCCCGGGTATGGCACACTTTTGGGGCTGTCCCCGCCCATGTGGGGGCCGGTCCGCCACAGGGGATCGGCCGTAGGAGGCAGTCCTCCCGCCCGGACCCGGGTGGGGAGCCGTGCCCTCCGCCGGAGGGATCGAACGCGGGCGACCTGTGGCGCCGGCAGGAAGTGATTGCGTCATGCAGACCCTCGACGATCTTGACTCCGCGTCACTGCGCACCGACATCCCCGACTTCCGTCCTGGTGACACCGTCAAGGTGCACGTCAAGGTCGTCGAAGGCAACAAGACCCGCGTCCAGGTCTTCCAGGGTGTTGTCATCGGCCGCGCCGGCGATGGGGTTCGCGAGACCTTCACGGTCCGCAAGGTGTCCTACGGCGTCGGTGTCGAGCGCACCTTCCCCCTCCACACGCCCATCATCGACAAGGTGGAGATCGTGTCCCGAGGCGATGTGCGTCGAGCCAAGCTCTACTACCTGCGCGAGCTTCGTGGCAAGGCTGCCAAGATCAAGGAACTTCGCGACACCACGCCCGCTGCGGCCGAGTGAGGCGATTGCGGACACGTGCGACGGACACGGTCGAGCGATCATGAGTGACACGGGCTCCCAGTCGGGAACCCCGGTGGGGCCCGGCGCGTCGGGAGAGCCGCCTCTGTCGGGCCGGTCCAGCCCGTCCGATGACGTGTCGCCGGTGAAGCAGCGCGCTCGCATCCCCGCGTGGCTGGAGTTCCCTCTCCTCATCGTCGGCGCCTTCCTAGTGGCTTTCGTCGTCAAGACGTTCCTGGTCCAGGCCTTCTACATCCCCTCGGGATCGATGGAGGACACCCTGCAGGTGGGTGATCGCGTGCTGGTCAACAAGGTCGTCTACCACCTGCGCCCGGTCGAACGCGGCGACGTCATCGTCTTCGACGGCACCGGGTCCTTCATCTCAGGCGACATCGTCGAACCCGAGCGGACGCCGGTAGAGAGTCTGGGGAGGCTCGTCGGCGAGATCGTAGGCCTCGCTCCTCCGCGCGACACGGACTTCATCAAGCGCGTCATCGGTGTCGGCGGCGATCGAGTGGTGTGCTGCGACGTCGACGGACGGATCACCGTCAACGGTGTCCCGCTCGATGAGCGGCCCTACCTCTATCGCAATAACCCACCGAGCAAGCAGTCCTTCGATGTCCTGGTGCCGGAGGGCACCCTGTGGGTGATGGGCGATCACCGGTCGGCGTCGGCAGACTCGCGAGCTCACATGGGTGACCCCGGGGGTGGCTTCGTGCCCGTCGACAAGGTCATCGGTCGTGCCTTCGCGGTCGTCTGGCCGTTCGGCAACGCCCAGATCCTGGAGATCCCGGCGACCTTCGAGCAGCCGGCCCTCGAAGAGGCACCGTCCGCGTCATGAGCGCCCTGCGCCCTCACGACGACACCCAGCCCATCCCGGTCGTGCGAGGCCGTCACGCGGCCCCGAAACCCCGGCGCACCGTCGGTCGATGGACGGCGGTGGCGGCTCGCGAGGTCGGCATCGTGGCCGCAGCCGTCGCGGTCGTCGTGATCGCCGCGCGACTGTTGTTCGGGCAGATCGCGTACGTCGCCGACGATGCGATGGCGCCCACGCTGTCACCGGGGGAGCGCATACTCGTCTCTCCCTGGGGCACCCCGCAAGCAGGCGACGTCATCCTCGTGAGCAGTCGTGAGGAGTGGGATGTTCCCGCTGACGACGTCGTCGTGCGCGTGGTCGCTGTGGGTGGGCAGCGCGTGGCCTGCTGCGATGAGAGTGGGGGCATCACGGTGGACGGCGCCCCGATCGAGGAACCCTTCGTCATCGGACCGACCGACCAGGTGACCTTCGACATCATCGTTCCTGCCGGTCGAGTCTTCGTCCTCACCGATGATCGGTCGGCGGCTCGCGACAGCCGCGCGATTCTCGACAGTGCCGAGGGCACCGTCGATCTCGCGGACGTGCGCGGTCGTGTAGTCGCCGTGGTGTGGCCACCGCGGGCACTCGGCGGCTGAGGATCGGTCGTGGCTGTCTCCTTGCGCGTGGAGCGAGCACTCCTTCGAGATGCCTCGCCGACCGGAGTTCTCGCGGGGATCGACGAAGTCGGCCGAGGTGCCTTGGCGGGCCCGGTCGCTGTCGGAGTCGTCGTTGTCGACCGTGCCATCGGGCCCGCGCCGCGCGGCGTGCGCGACAGCAAGGACTGCGACGAAGCGACACGCGAGATGCTTGCTCCTCGAGTGAGGGCATGGGCACGCCGCAGTGCGGTCGGTATGGCATCGGCGGGCGAGATCGATTCGATCGGAATCATCGGTGCCCTCGCGTTGGCTGCCGCTCGTGCCATCAACGCGACAGGAGTCCGCCCCGACATCGTGCTCCTCGATGGCAAGCACGACTGGCTGTCACGCGTGGCACCGCAGGCGAGAGTCGTGACGCGCGTCAAGGCGGACACCTCGTGCGCCGCGGTCGCTGCCGCAAGCATCATCGCGAAGGTTGAGCGCGACGCCCACATGGTGCGTCTGGCGAGTGAGCATCCGGCGTACCGCTGGGACAGCAACAAGGGGTACGCCGCCCCTGAGCACGTGATGGCTCTCGAGCATCACGGGCCCACCCCCGTGCACCGCGTGAGTTGGCGACTGCCGGGCACCCCCCTCACCCCGCACTGACGATCCACAGAACTCGTCCGCCGCCTCCATCCACAGGCCGCCTGTGTGCTCGATCTGGGAGGGCTCACGCGACGACGCTTCCCCCGAGGGCCATGGGCCCGTGGAGGGAGACGGATGGGTACGCAGCATGTACAACGCGGGCGCTGGGGAGAGGACCTCGCGGCGCGACACCTCGAGGGCACAGGCCTGACCATTGTCGAGCGCAACTGGAGGTGTCGCGCGGGGGAGATTGACATCGTCGCTGCGGACTCCGACACGGGCACGCTGATCATCTGCGAGGTCAAGACGCGCAGCACGGAGGACTTCGGTTCGCCACTCGCTGCCATCACTCCCCGCAAGCTCCGTCGCCTGCGCATGCTCGCCTCGGAGTGGCTGCGCGATCACGACACTCACGCCAGGGCTATCCGCATCGATGTCATCGGCATCGTGCTGAGCACTCGAGGTGCACCCGCTCTCGAGCACCTGCGGGGAGTCAGCTGATGGTCGCTCGATGCCGCACGAGCGTCATCGAGGGTGTCCGCGCGCGTTCGATCACTGTCGAAACCGTGGTCGGCGCTGGACTCCCGGGTATCACCCTGGTGGGTCTGGTCGACACGGCGGTGCGCGAAGCCCGCGAGCGCATTCGAACTGCTTTCGATCACGCGGGTCTGGAGTGGCCGCGCACCAAAATTACCGTCGCCTTGCTCCCCGCCTCTCTGCCCAAGCGCGGCAGTGGATTCGATGCAGCGATCGCTGTGTCCATCCTGGCGGCCGAAGGTCACGTACCCATGGACCGGGCAGCCTCCGCCTGCGTGCTCGGTGAGTTGGGACTGGACGGACGGATGCACCCGGTCCGCGGAGTGATCGCGGCAGCGCTGGCGCTGCGGGGCACCGGGGTGCGCCTCCTGGTGCCGTCCGAGTCGTTGGGTCAAGCGGCGCTCGTCAGCGGAGTGGATGTCGGTGGAGTGCGCGACCTCGCGCACCTGGTCCGGGTGCTGCGCGGTGAGGCGCCTGCCGAGGACGCCGAGCCCGCGCCCGCCGTGGGCGGGTCGCGCGTGCCCGATCTCTCGGATGTGCGCGGCCAGTCCGAGGCCCGTCGAGCGTTGGAGATATGCGCCGCCGGGGGTCACCATCTCGCCATGGTGGGTGTGCCAGGGGTTGGCAAGACCTTGCTGGCCGAGCGACTGCCGGGCCTGCTGCCCGCACTCGATGACGATGCCGCACTCGAAGTGACGTCCATCTGGTCGATCGCCGGTCACGAGCGCGGGGCCGTGGTGCGACAGGCCCCCTTTCAGGCTCCGCACCACACGGCATCTGCTGCCGCTGTGCTCGGGGGCGGGCAGGGAGGACGACTCAGGATCGGCGCGGTCACCCTGGCCCATCGAGGGGTGCTCTTCATGGACGAGGCTCCCGAGTTCTCGCGCACTGTCCTCGACGGCTTGCGCGAGCCCCTCGAGAGCGGGGAAGTGAGACTGGCGCGCGCTGACGCCCAGGCGGTCCTGCCCGCGCGATTCAGTCTGGTCCTCGCTGCGAACCCGTGCCCGTGCGGTCACGGGATCGGGATGGACGCGCACTGCACGTGCTCTCCTCTCCAGCGCCGGCGGTATGCCACGAAGCTCTCGGGTCCCATCCTCGATCGCATCGACTGTCGTGTGGTCCTGGAGCGACCCTCCTTGGCTGAGTTGGGAGAAGAGCCCGAGACCACCGGGGCGGTTGCCGACCGTGTTCGACAGGCCCGCGACCGTGCGGGCGCTCGATGGATGTCTGCTGACGTGCCCTGGCGCGTCAACGCCGATATCCCGGGCCCTTGGCTGCGTCGTCACTATCCCGCGAATGACGCTGGCGCGAAGATCCTTCGCGGCGCGTTGAGTCGTACGACGTTGAGCTTGCGCGGCGCTGACCGCGTCCTTCGCGTCGCGTGGACGCTCGCGGATCTCGATGGCTCAGCACGTCCGGGTGCCGATCACGTGGCGACGGCGATGGTCCTGCGCGGGTCGGAGGCGCCGTGGGCGGCGTGATCGACGAGCGGGACGCTCGGCTGCTCCTCACCCAGTGGTGCGAGGCGGGAGACGCCGCCGTGGGGTTGCGCGTCCGCGAGCGTGGGCCCGGCGCGGTCGTCGAGGAGATCCTCGCCGGCGTGTCGCCCCTGCCAGACTCAGCCGGTGCGGGCGGTCGCGTGCGACCAGGCACCTCCCTGGGCGACGCCATGACGCGCTGGATCGAGCCTGCCCGAGCCACCGCTGAGCGCATCGGCGCGCGCTACGTCGTGC
>Ga0129342_1000386_pt1 | contig 18580 bp, 9 predicted proteins | sample CPBDNA_5_FD_94426 | JGI IMG/M metagenome (GOLD analysis project Ga0129342, IMG submission 94426) | Freshwater to marine salinity gradient microbial communities from Chesapeake Bay, USA - CPBay_Sum_15_0.2_DNA | ecosystem: Environmental > Aquatic > Marine > Coastal | place: USA: Chesapeake Bay...
TGTTCTTACGAACAATCTGATTGTAAAAATGCGACCCTAACATTAGATACTACCTGTAGAATTACCATACTCACCAAATGGATTACCTTCCGTCCAGTCGATAATCTCATCAGCACTATCTTCAATCTCCCTATTCTGGGCGTAGTATGTGCTGCTCGTATTATTTAGAGTGTCATATGACTCAGGACTCCACTTAGCACCAGAAGTTTGTCCAGTAATTACCTCAGCAGTTGTAAAGGTTCCAGTCCTGTTAATGACTTCCAGAGTACGGGTTGTGCTATCCCAGGACTTGACTTCTGCTCGATTGTCTTTTGGTGAATAGTCAATAGTGATAGTAGGCGCAGATGTGTAACCAGAACCGCCGCTGGTAATAAGAATGCCAGTAACAAGACCAGTTGAACTGACCGATGCTGTAGCAGTCGCTCCACTTCCTCCTCCTCCTGAAATAGTAACTGTGGGTGGAATTGCCGAATTGTAATGTAGTCCTGTATCTGTAATGGTGATGCCATCTACGACATTACCATCTGTTGTTGCTGTTGCTTTAGCGAGGAACTCGTCGCCAACAACTTCTTCTCCAACGGTGAAGTTTCCGATTCCACCAGGATCCATAACGAGTTTGATTGAAGATGCGAATTGGAATTCCACGTCATCAATCTCCTCAACTCCAGTATCGAAGACATCGCTACCAATTTCGTAGAGCTCAGCAGTGATGGTGTAGAATTGAATCTTACCAAACTGGAAGAATGGAGATTCTTTCTCTACAAATTTGATCTCGTAAATATCTGTTGTAAGTGGGAAGTATAGAAGATCCCCTTCATTGGGTCTTCCATCAAAAGTAAGAGTAGGATTCTCTGCTGCTACTACCTGATCCCAACGTCTGGTTGATACTCTGAATACAACTTCGTCTGTAATTCTTAGACCGAACTTACTGACAAACTCTGCTCCGTCAGAAAATCCAGAAACGTTCTGTAGAAGCATCTCAATCTGAAACTGCTCCTGATACTTGGAGTATCTTACTTCTTCTAGAGTATTATCTTGTAGCATGGTTCTGGGAAGATAATAGATATCTGTCCCGAACAGTTTGATCTGTTCGTCTACAAGATCTTGATAAAGATTCTGCTCGTCAGAATCTCCCTTGTAATATGTTGGAAAGTAAGGACTAGTAGGCATCTTATCCGATCATATCCATAGGTGGAATAGCATACTTGCTGAGAACTTCGCTTTCGATTTTCTCAATTTCTGCTAGTGCGTCTGTGTATAGTTCTCTGCCGTTGAGGGTAATACCACCAGGCAGTTGAACGTTATTGTATTTGATTAGGTTCTGACCCCACTGCTTCTTCATCAGAGCAGTAGCATACCTTTTGACAAACATATCATTATACATCTCAGTCGCATCATTGGGATCGATCATACGATGACACTCAATCAGGATGTTAGATCCATCCTTGAGAAAGTCTTTATCAAGATCCATATAGAGACGATCACGACGTGCTGTGTATCTGAACTGCTGGAATGATCCATTATTCAGAACCATATCTAAAGTTTCTAGATATTGTTTAGTCATATAATAGTTGAGGATATCAAGTGATCCGAATGCATATAGATCATTCAAGAATAATTGATACTCAACGCCAAATAGATTGGAACGGATTGAGTTGCTGACAAGACCAAATACTCTTGTGATACCAGTTACATGAGATGGAATTGGAATGTAGTTAGTCGCTTCATTCCAATCGGTTGTACCATTACTAGTTGTTACACTAGCAGCAAACCTTGCTTTATCGTCAGCAGTAATTTCGTGGTATAAGTAAGCACGCTCCATGCCATTGTAGCAGTTCTCTTGGAAGAACTGAATGGTATCATCAATAACGTTGTTGACCTGCTCGTCATCGATATTGACTTGCAGTACAGGCTCACCCAACTGCCTCTTACAGTATGTTATAAGATCAGCCCTTGAGTTTGGAGATGCCATTACACACAAAAAATCCCTTCTTACCTATTTAGGAAGAAGGGATTTAGTATTTATTCAGCGGGTGTTTCCTCTGCTGGTTCTTCCTCACCTGCTAAGAGACCGATAGTCTCCAGTCCGCCAATGAGTTTTAGTTTGTATTCTTTTGCTTTGTCTAGATTTTTTTCTAGTTCTGCAATTTGCTTGTCTGTATCAGCAATTTGTCTTTCAAAATTTTCTTTTAGTTTTGCTGGGTCCATTGCCATTTTTATCACCTGAGAATAGTGTGTGTATTATTTAGTGGGTAAAATTGTCATCATATTTGAAGCATGTGACAGTGGAGTTGTGATAGTAAAATCAAACGCCATAGACCATCTTTCAAATTGTGTCATATTTGTACCAACACTATGTTTTAAATGTGATGGGAACAAATATATGTCACCCTTTCTGGGAATGTAAGTAATCTTTTTGCTGTTAAAAGAATTGTACTGATCGAAATGTAAGTTAAAGAACTCTGTAAATGGATAGAAGGAGTGATCGACAAATGTCAATGCTCCTGCATTTTCTGCTGGTTCTGGAATATCAATATAGAATATGCCACTTACCAAAGCATGGCAATGTGCGTGTTCGAAAGTAATATCTCCAGGATCATGCTTATTAACCCATGCACCATTGCAGGCATAAGTATATCTTTTGTCTGCATGAAAGATCCAATCCATGTATCCTTTTACATGCTTTCCTATTTCTTCAATTAAAAGAGTGTACTTTTCTTTGTGTTCTACTCTAAGAAAATATCCATTATCGGAAGGACTTCTTACAACTGGTTCGGATTTTAAATCCAAATACACAGAGTCTGGTACACTTAGAGTTGATTTGTAAATTGGAGTAGCAAATGGCGAATCAATATTATAATCTACCATTTACCAAGGGGGCATGACATATGTTTAAATTTAGTTTTGATAGGCATAAAGCACATGCATTTTTTGCATTGCTTTGAGGGTTTGATGAATTTGTCGCAGGACTTACAGATATCCATTCTATCTGCTCTAACGTCCTCGTCAACCATAAATCCCTCTTCAAAAGGATTGGGAAGCATAAAATTTACTCACTCAACCATGTCATTTTAACATATCCAGCACCACCATATCCACCTTCACTGCCAGTGTTACCACCTGCAGTAGCAGAAGTGTTTCCAGTAGAAGCGTTATATGATCCACCACCTCCACCGTGTGTGCTATATGAAGACCACTGACCTGCAGTACAACCGCCAGTGTATCCGCCCCCGCCACCAGGACCAGAGAGTTGACCTCCGCCACCTCCTCCAAATCCACCAGAGTTTGCAAGACCACCTGTTGTATAACAAGTGTTTCCTGTTCCTCCTTTCAATCCGTTAACAAATCCTTTTCCGCCAACTGCAGTAGCACAGTGAGTGCCACCATTAGCACCATCACTTAGATATCCACCACCAGCAGCGCCATAGTGAGTACCACCAGCAGCATTTCCTCCTTCTCCTACAGATGGAGCTGATACAGTTGTATAACAAGTAAAACCTTGAACGCCCTGGGTAATTTGTCCTCTAGCAATAGTAACGTCTCTAGTGCATGAAGTTCCCCATGTGTTACCAGCAGAACCACCTGCTGCACCAGCACACATCAATAGAGTTTCATTTGTTTCATCATAAATCCAAGTTGCTCCACCACCACCTGCTTCATTGCCGTGTGGAGATGAATAATCTCCACCACCAGATCCAACAGCAAATGAAATTCTGGTATCTTTTGTGATGTAGAATTCGCCAGAAATTTTTGCACCGTAAATATCAGTTAATCCTCTGTTCTGACATTTACCACCTCTCGCGCCACCAACTTCAAACTCATAGAGACCATCTTTCGGCATAGCAACTGTTTGAAATCCTTCTCTCGCCTGATAAAAGAATCTAATATTACTAGCTGCTGGAGTTTGGAATACGTATGAATTTTGTATGTCCGATAATCCAGGACCTTGGTTATCTCCCTTATCTACAATGGGTTTGAAGGTGAATTCATTGTCGTCTCCAAGACTCCAAAGATCGTTACCAGTACCAATATTAGTTACCGCCCAGTTGTCAAATGGACCTCTAATTTGTAGATAATTAATATCAGAATTATATACAATCATTCCTGCTTCTAAATCAGTCAGAGCATCAATCTCTGCCTGGGATAAAACTGGAAATTTAAGAGGACCAGTTAGATTAACTGTTTCTACTGTAATCGAAGACATTTTGTATCAAGCTTAGTTTACTGGTTTTTAGTATTTAGGAACTTCGACGGTATCATTACCATCATTTACTCTATCGGGAAGTTCTAGTGCCAACCTAGGATCTGGTTCATCTACAATCAGGATCCAACGCTTTCCTGCTTCGTCCCACTCAACACCATCCTGTACTCTATCATCTGCATAATAATTATCTGGCAGCGGAATAGGAGCAAACCATTCCATTCCATTCCACATCCATGATGGATATGGTTGTTGTGGCATTGGAACAGTAACATCTTCTCTGTGTAGAGTATCGATAGAAGACTCAGAAGATGTAAATTCGAATACATAATCATCGAATACATCTACCATGAAATCATAATTTTCTAAAATTTGATTACCGCCATTGGTTTTATATTCTTTTTTACCAATAGGGTATCTTCTCTTCAGAAGTAGATCACCAGATTCTTTATTGGTAATCTTAATCCCAAAAGAAAGTTTATTGAAGTTAATCTCATTCATTCCTTCACGAACGAAACCAATAGAAATTGTCAATTCTCTAACGGGTTTCATATCTTTTCTAACTTCCCACTTGCCTGTGGTTAAGTTATGAATAGCAACAATTCTACTTCTTTCCATGATTGTATCCTAGTGTTTATTTACGCTACTACAGTAACTTCGGTCCATTCAACCCCATCATAAAACTCCCATGCACCAGCGCCGCTTTGAAGATCTGTATTCCAAATCATCACACCTTTTTTTGTCTGATCGGGACTAGTATTTCCGTATGGGAGTGCGTCTCTAGCAGCAGTGTCATATAGAGTTGTTTTCAAAGCCCTTGTAATTTCAATGCTAGCGCAATTTAATTGAGATCCTACAGACATTGTATTTACAAACAGATATAGTTATTTATAGTTTACAAAATAGTCCAACTGGAGTTATCACCGAACACAATGTTTACACCTTGTTTCACGGTAATCGGACCAGTTGATACGTTTTTACTATTAGCATCGATGTTAACATCATACTCAATCTCAGTATTATATGCTCTAATAATGCCCTGTGAGTCTTGATACTGCTTGACACCACCAATATATGTAGCACCAGTAACGTTGAAATCACCTTCAACATCGAGAGCATAACCAGGATCTTTATCAGTAGTGAATCCAATACCAACTCTGGATGCTCTGTAGATGTCATCACCATTAGGAGATTCGGTCCATCTGGATGTTACGAATGGTGCGTTGTTCTGGAACAACTGACCGTTGACATTCAAGTCGCCATTGATGTTGGCAACATAGAGTCTTATAGTAGAATCCTCTGGATCAACACCTTGGAAAGCATTGGTGTTAACTGCCATTCTATGAACGTCAACATTAGATAGATTTCCTTCACCATCATCAACTTGTACCACATCTACAGTCAGAGCCAGGGCTGGAATTGTTGGATTCCAATCAACACCACCAGCACTTGCGGATGCGCGAATAGCAAATACGTTATCATCTAAGAGATTATTTCCAACTTCAAAGTTTCTGAATCCAGAAGAACCTAGGAAGTACAATGGAGCACCACCATTATCATCCTTATGACCTATTGTAAGAGAATCTTTGATTCTCGTATCGCCTGTAACATCTAGTTCATAGGCATCATTTGGTGTCATATTGACACCGACTTTACCGTTGCCAGTAATTGTTAGAGCATCAGAGAAGTTCTTTGTGCTGAAGTGCATTGCAACAGCAGTTGTCAAACCATTATATAATTGATTGAAGTAAATATCACCAACACTATTATCGTAGTGAAGTTCAAATCCTTCTGTAGTTGCATTGCCATCTTGACCCAAGAGTCTTAATCTTGCATCATTGCCATCATTTTGAGAGTAAATATCGACGATTACATCTTGTGCTGCGTTGTCGGTAATTGTTAGTTTAACTCCAGAAGGAGCAGCAGCTGCACCAATAGCAACAGAATCGTTGCTAGCATCAACAAAGAATGTATTTGTGTTGACAGTAAAGTCAGTTCCAACTGTTGCATCTGCTAGTAGATTTGCTGTTCCACCAACACTCAAAGTTGCTGTACCGCTAATGGTGAGATTACCAGTCATGGTATCGCCACCCTTGAGAACGTTCAGGTTAGCAGCACCATTGATAACTGCACCATTTGCAGTGTCAAGAGTAATAGTTCCGCAAGAGAACTCTCCGTTTTCACCACGAAGAACAGCAGTTTCTGCAACATTCAGAGTTTGGAACTGAATGTTACCTGCGTTCCAGATTTTATTACCATTAATAGAGAATCCATCAACAGTCTGTACCTGAGCGTTTAGAGTACCAGAACCAGCGGTAGCGTTACCACCCTGTGCGACAAGAGCAACGTTATAAGTTGCTGCAAGAGCAGAACTGTTAAAGTAGATACCAGGTGAAGATGCCTGTCCGTCTTTTCTGCCAAGTCTTAGGTTACCTGTACCGCCATCACTTTCGAGTGTAGCAACGTTAATTGTGTTGCCTTCATCAATGGTGAAGTCTTGGAATTCTTTTCTGTCAGTTGCAGAACCGATAGTTAGAGCACCTACGAAGTCACCAGTTGTGAGTCTACCAATGATAATTGTGTAGTCATTGGAGTTATCAACGGTATCGTTATTGACGATGATGTTGTCAATCTCGATTGTACCAGTACCCTGTCCCTGTGCGTTGTAGAGGTTTACTGCCTCACCAGGAACAAATGGTGAAGATGCAAGAACTAGACCAGAAACATAGATCTTATATCTTCTATCGCCAGGGAAGTATCTGATTTCAATTTGATCTTGGAACGCAGTATCATCAATAAAGTCTGGTAGTCTATTATCGGAAATAGTTCCGTAGTTAATATTGAGAGCGTTTTGATACCAAGATCCTTGCTTGTTATCAAGTTTGTCTGCATCAAGTCCCGAATCAATACCATCATTGAGTGCGGACCAGATTTTACCCCATGAACCGAATGATGTAACACCAGTTCCCGAACCACGGATATACAGGTTATCGTTATCGGTAAATGCAAGTTGTCTTACACCACCGAATGAGGTATCGAAACTAGTACCACCTGCTCTGAAGGTAAGAACCATGTTCTTGGTTCCACCATCATTGAGTAGGTTTGCACTGTTATTAATCGTGTTAGCAACAACACCACCAACGAAGTTATCTGGAGTTGGGCTGGAAGTTGGGTTGTTAGTACCAGATGCCAGTCTCAATGTGTTACCAGACTGGTTAGCAATACTGATGTTGTATGTACCAGAGAGGCGATCCTCATTCAATCTACCAGAACTGATGTTGGTAGCGTTGAGGTAGTAAGAACCTTGCTGACCGTCGAGAAGGTCAGCATCAAGACCAGAGTCGGCACCAACATTCAGTTCGACGGATCCGTTACCAGATACACCAATATTGAACTGAGATTTCTTGAATCTTGCAACACCAATAGTACCAAATAGGTCTGTTGAAATTGTTTGATCCGAAACTCTTTGGATGTCAACCGCAACGTTTGCATACTGTCTATTGACTGTACTTACTTTAGCAAGTAAGACTAGACCAGAACCAGCACCAATTTCTGTTGGTGGGGTTGAGATTGTAAAGTCTCCATCATATCCAGAACCAGAGGAAGTAATGGTGATTTCAGTGATTGAACCATTAGCAACTACTAAGTTGCACTTAAGTCCATTGCCAGTACCACCAACTAGATCAACATCAAAGTATTGACCGTTTGTAAATCCAGTACCACCATTTGAAAGAATTACGGAATCAACAAAATTACCTTGGGTAAATGTTGACTCAAAGATCATTGGAGATGATCCTCTTTCAAATTCTAGAATTGTTCCGCTTGGAATTGTTGCAGTTACTGGGTTGTTGATAGAAACTGTAGTTTCACCATCTACTGTCAGAACACCAGTGATGTTAGTATTTGGTTGAATACCAACAATGTTGTTGAGTACCTCGTGACCGATTAGTGCATCTGCTAAAGTATTGAAGAGAAGTTCTGAAGATCCAGTATTGACTTGACTAATTAACTGTGCGAAGTATCTTGTCTCTGCTCCCTTGATAGATTGAACTGCTAAAGCCCAACTTGAATCACCTCTTAAGAAGGTGTATGAGTTTGCAGCTCCAGTCTGAGCGAGCACATCTGTACTGATAGGACCGCCAGTAATAGAAACACCATCAACAACGTTGCTCGATAGAGATACCCAGTTAGCATTATTAAATGAAGATGTGTTGACTGCTCTGTTGACATTAATATCAACAGAAGGAACATCGCTACTTTCAAATTGATCTGTATCTTCGATCTTAATTCTGTTAACGATATTACCGTATAGTCTGCTTTCAATAAATGCATTTGCGGTTGCTTGAGAACCACCACCTTGAGGAGCATCAATAGTTACAATTGGTTGTGTGGTATAATTTAAACCACCGACGTACCCATTGAACTTAACGAGTTCAATAAGAACAACTTCACCATTAGCAACGGTTGCTTGTGCTTTTGCCTCAACAGATCCAGATGTAGGGTTACCACCAGAGATAGTAACAGTTGGTGGCGATGCTTGTAGATAGTTTGTACCACCACTAGTCAACTGAATACTGTATACAACACCCTGTCTGTATTCAGTTGCTTGAATACGACCACCAGAGATGCTACCAGTGAAGATATCACCAATAGTAAAGGATAATGTTGGATCAACATTAAACGATACATACTGACTATCTAAATCATTGTTTAGAATATATGATGTGGATGTATCTTGTTCGATGGCAATGTCACCAGCGAGTGCTCCTTCAATCTCTAGTCTTGCATCTTCATCGGCAACAGTGTAGACTTCAAATGGTCTGAGTGCTGGAATCTGGTCTACAGAAATCTTACCAGAGTCTGTAAGTTGAACCAGCGCCTGAGGAACAGCGTTAGTTGAATATGGTTTGTTGATGTATGGACCAAGGTTGTTAGTGATATAATCTCTAACTGCCTTTTGAGTTGGGATCTTGCTGTTAGATGAGTTAGCACCGCCAAGAGTGTTAGATGCGTCGAAACCAGTAACAACAACGTCTCCACCTTTCAGTTTCAAGAATTCAACTTCCGAAATGGTAACAGTACCCGTGAAGGTAATAGCACCAGTTCTGTTCTCGATCTTAGCAAATGTACCAACCTTGAAGTCACCAAGTTCGTCAGTACCAGAGACATATACACGACCATAGAGTTCGGAAACCTGTTCGTATGCTTCAATCTTAGTACCACCGTTCTCAGGTAGTGCAAGATAGTTAGTACCAGAACCTGCAAATTCCCAAGTATGTGAAGAGGAGTTAACGATAGAAGGTCTGTGTAGTCTGATTGTCGCTCCAACAGGAGGAGCACCTTCTTCCAAACCAGAAATTAGATTTGTTAAGTTGACTGGTTCTCCAGTGCCATTATCAATCGTTAGATCTGCCGTGAAAGGAGGACCTACAGTAACTCCACTTACAGCATCTACGAAGAACTCAATTTCAGGATCTGTATTTTTATATCCGTCAAACTTACAGATATAGTGCTCTAGGGGCTCTCTTCCAAGTCCACTAACACGTAGAATAGTTCTACCAGTTGGAGTTGCAGATACGTTTGAAATAGTACCAACGTCAAACGAATATGCCTCTCTTCTAAATCCAATAGCGCGGAGAGCAAATGTACCGAAGTTTGTAGCAGAGTTGGTAATAGAACAATAACCACCAGTATCTGCTAGGACACCATCTTCACAGAAGATAACAAAGACCGAAACCAGCTGGGTATAACCATCTTCGACAACCTTGTATCCTGTACCACCAAAGGAAACGATAGTGAATGCCGAGGCAACCATCGACTTACCCTGATTAGGATAAGAAGCAGTTCCGTCTAGTTCTAGACCAGGGAAAGGACAGTTGGGTTGCTTGACCTTGGAACCATCAACCAGAGCACCGCTACCACCTAAGAAGGAGATAACAGAAGAGTTCTGGGTGTATGGCGATGCTTCAATGATTGGGTAGTCATCATAGATACCACGAATCGCCATTCTCTGGTTATTCTGGTCGTAAATAAAGTTATCTGGATATGTGATAATCTCGGTATTATCCCAAAGAGTACCAGTATTTTTTACTGTTTCTCCTGGTGCAATAGAAGTTTGTGATTGAGGATCTGCTGCATACTCTAGAATTCCGTCTAAAATTCCAAACTCGGTATCAATAGTTGCTTCTACGTTAGCGCAAATAGGAGCAGAAGGATAGAGAAGAATATTCCAATCTTCAAACTTAGGAATTGGAGTAGTTGTTGCTACAGGATCATAGATTAGAATAGTACCGTTTGTAAGAGACTCAACGTATGTGTGAGATACACCAGCGGCACTTCCTGCATCACCAACATTTAGACTTACAGTTGTAACACCACTAGATGAAACTACATTAGTAACTTCTAAACTCTTACCATAGTTTCTGTCTGTTGGAGTTGGAGACGCGAGATTTCCACCGCCATTTGAAGAGCAGTTGAATGTGAGAGCCCCTTCTTTGAAAGCGACTCTACCTGATGATGGGAATGCCTGTGCGGGATCTGCAAAGGAGATTGATAAAGCACCAGTTGAAGAATCATAAGTTGCAAATGAAGGAGTTACGGCAATGCTATTACCACCACTCCAGTTTCTCATTGCAGCTTTTGCATAGAGTTCTACTCTTTCATACGCATAACGAGTTTCCTCTAGTTTATCTGCCTCAATACCAGTAAGTTGTAGACCTGTGTAATATGCTTCTGCATTTGTTACAATACCTGAGTTTCCACCAAGAGCAAGGTCTCTGATTAGACCTCCAAGAATAAAGTTGATATCACGACGACACTTTCTCTCGTTGAGATCACTTAGATTGAGTGAAGGATATAGTGATTGGGTATCTAGGAATGCCTGATCTGCAATGACATCTCTATTTCTTGCAATTAGATATGCAGCATCTAGATATGTTCCATTAGTATTATTAGCAACAACATCAATGAAGAGATATGTCAGAGTGTCAATAGCAGCTCTTACATCATTGCAAGCATATCCGCTATTGTTTACTGTTCCATCCGCATTCAATAATGCGGTGCTTGTGATTATTGTTGGATCAAAGTATCTTGGGACAGAAGAATATTCAGGAACATAAACTGGATCTGATGGAGTACCATACTTGGTTCTCCAGTTTCTCATTGCATAAGTTGCTAGAGTTCTAGCATACTCCATTGCACGAACTGTCTGAATAATCTCATTTTCTACATAATCAATCTTTGCACCGACAACGTACTTTTGACCTGCCTCAATAACATTATGGTTAGTTCCGAATTCAAGGTCTCTGCAGAGAGCATTGAGGAAGTGTACGATGTCTTGCTTACATTGTTCGTCACTGACAGGAATATTAAAACTTGGATATACTTTAGTTCCATTAGAACATTCAACTTCCAGACCAGCAATTTTTACAATCTGATCTTCGGAAATTGTTGCAATTGGATTTACTGTGCTAACAGTGGCAACTCCAGTTACAGCAGTGTCATAGTTGAAATCGTTTACAGTGTAATCAACACCATTATACGTTACCGTTCCACCAGTAATATATGTGTGCTCGAACCTAGATGGACCGAGGTAGATATCAAAGGTAGAACCACCAACTTGGATTGCATTGGCAATTGATCTCTTAAACGTATGAGCTGATTGTGGTAGATGCTTAACTGCTCCAGTTGTAGCGCCAGCAAATGTGTGTGCTGCTCTAGGCTCATGCTTGATAGCATTGATATTTTCGTCGCCTGGTACAAATGTATGAACGGAAGTATCGGATGATGTTCCAACATTAATAGTAAATGTTCCATCCTGTCTCTTCAATCCATTGGTGGTTGCGGAAACAAAACTATGTGTTGATAGATCAGTTGAAGCTCCAACGTTAACGTCAAATGTATTCGATGTTACGTTGCTAATCTTTAACCATCTGCCACTTGCATAGTCATATGATCTTGGATATGTATGCTGAGTAGCATTTCCATCTAGATCACATGTGAAAGTAATACTATTATCTTCTAGTAAGATGTAATCATTTTGTGTAAATCCGTGACTGGTAATACCAATAGTCGCTACTCCAGTAGAAGGATTATATGATGCTGATTCTACTGTGTGAGAATTACTACCAACAGCAGTAATTTCGATAGACTTACCTGCATATGGATCAATTCCTGGTCTTGGATATGTGTGCTCTGTTGCGTTACCATCTTTAGCACATGTAAAAGTAAACGAATTGTCGTTCAGAACAACACTTCTACCAACACCAAGACCATGCTGACCGACAGTAACAGTCAAGTCACCTGTGGAAGGATTGTAGGTAGCATCAGTAGGAGTGAAGTATTCATTCTCTTTGGATGCACCAATGTTAACAGTAATTTCAGTTTCAGTTACTGCAGTAATTTTAGTTGACTTACCTGCATATGGATCGATTCCTGGACGTGGATATGTCTTGACGGAATCATTTCCGTCCATCGTACAAGTAAAACTAATGGAGTTATCTGCAAATACAATACCTTCACCAACACTCAGGGTGTGTGATCCAATGTTTAGAGTGATATCCCCTGTTGATGGATTATAGGAAGCAGCAGAAGGAGTAAATTCTTGGTTAGCTCCAGATGCTCCAACATTAACAGTAAACGTATTTGTTGTTACTGCATCGACATTTAGAGTTCTGTTGCTAGCATAGTGATGACTTTCTGGTGTTGCATGTTCGGTTTTATTACCGTCCATGGCGCAGGTGAAGATGATAGACTCATCTTGAATTCTGATTCCATCACCTATTTGCAATCCATGGTTTGCGACAGTAAATACTGCCTCACCAGTTGCTGGATCGTAAGTTGCATCAGTTGGGGTAAATTGCTGTGCTGGTGTACCACCAATGTTGTATACAGCAAAATACTCTTTCTTAAATTGATCGTTGATCTTTCCTACAACTTCATCTGCAATGAAGTCTCTGTTGTTACGGATAAACGTAACAGCGTCCTGGAATCTTCTTTCAACAGGAGTTGCTAGTGGGAAAGTGTTTGGAGAGTTTAGTAGTGTTAGAGTAACAGACTTTGTGTATGATCTAACAGTTGCGTTTTGTCCTGGATCGAAGTGTGAGTATGACTCATCACCTGGATCTACTGCATATGCAGGGAATTTTTTGGGAATGACAAATCTTCTGGAACGACCGTCAGCGTCCTCAAGAATCTTGTAAATTCTTTGATAACCGTTTAGAGCAGAACAATCGATTGGGAATGTTGGTAGACCTTCAATGAAAATTTCTTGTCCTTCTCTGAAGTCATGGATATTAGTTCTACCGACCAGTTCATTAGTATAAAGTACAATACCACCAAGATCCTCAGCACTACCAAACTGTGATTCTTGGAAACCACCCGTAGCAATACTTGGATCGCCTTGTAGGGTAAAATCAATACGCTGAATAGGTAGTGAGGAGCTGTAGTTATCATCAACAGAAACAACCTCACCTTCTGCTCTAATTGATTTTAGAGCAGTGGTATCAATTTGGTTCTGTACGATTGTTGCTTCTGAAATATCAATCGATACTGCTACTTCACTGTCCCACTCTGGAGCTCCTAAAATAGGTACAACAGTGATGTCCCAATATGCTGGAGACTCATCATCATTGATTCCAGCAACTTCATAGAAACCTTCCGTGAAGTTTGCATCATTAGTATCATCTAGGTGAATATAAGTTCCTGGTGGAATAATTGCATCAGGATCATCTGTTGTACGGAAGATATTTTTACCTGCCGTTTGTGTAATAGTGAGGGTAATTGGATTACCTTTTGTACCAGTAATAATATATCTGTAACTCTCACCCTCTAGGAAAGAACCACTAGTCAATGTAACGTCGAGAGTACCAGTCAGATATGCATCTGCTCCAAAGGTAGTATCAAAGTTAACATCAATAATAGTTGCTCTCGAACCAGTGTTTAGACCGACAACTTCTAAACCTGCTTGTAAATTAGCACCACCTGTATTTTCTTGGAAGTCAACACGGAATTGATCTGGTCCAAAAATCTGATGACCGACTGGGAAGAAAGTGCCAAAATCTCCATTTGCTTGAGAGTCTACTAGAATTCTTTGCTTATCGTCAAAGACCATAGCAAAGTCCCAAGTGGCGACTGCATCTCCAACAGAGTCAACCTGATCTCGGTACGTAACACCAATGATATAGTTCTTATCACCGAACTTCATGATGTGTTTGTTAGGATTCGCTGGTCTAATAATTACCAGACGAAGGTTATCACCAACGATTGATGCATCAGGTGGAATAGAGATTGGGTTATCTTCTACGTAATCACCACCAGAAACGATAATTGTTTCTTTAACACCAGGAGTAGTCCATGCCAACTGACATGCTTTCTTAATTGTTCTGACTGGGTTTACAGCAGAACGACCGTCGTTCTCGTCGTTACCAATCTGCTGTGAAACGTAAATACGACCACCAACGTCATTCGTTGCTAGGTTAAGGACGTATTCTGTAGTTGCAATTTTATCTGATCGATCACCTAGCAGAGGAGTGATAGATCTTGGATAGACACCTGCAGATCCAGTTTGGTTATATCCAAATGCATTTTCGTCTTCTACACGGAAACCAATATGCTTAAATTGAACTTCTCCGTTGAGTTCAATTCCATCAGTATGTGTAGGAGCCTCACTTCCAGTTTGTCCTGTATTCAGTGCTTGATAAACATTAGCACCAAAGTATCTGTAGGTATTTTTCTGTAGAATAACATTGGAATCCCAAATAGTTCCAGTATTATTGACAAAAGTTTTAAGATTTGGACCTCTGAGAACTAGGTCAGGAGTAACGAAGTTATCAATATCAAGGTTTAGAACTCTTGCCGTATCTGAAATGATTGACGTTGACGTTCTAATAGCACCGTTGATATCAAGTTCAAAATCAACAGTATCAAGGGCACTTTCAGCGGCAGCACCAAATCCATTATCGCTCGTGAAAGTAATTACAGGTGCTTGTGTATATCCACTTCCAGGCTCGTTAATAGCAACGTTAACGACTCGTCCATTAAAGATAAAAGCAGTAGCAAGAGCTCTAACTCCACCAGGAGTTGTTGGAGGAGCAATAGAAACAGCAGGAGCAATAGTATATCCAGATCCACCAGCAGTGATTGTAATGCTGTTGACTCTTTGTCCTGTTCTATTAATACCAACACGAGGCAATCCAGTAGTCTCGTCCAGTAGAGTTCTTAGAATCTCTCGTTCACTAGAACCAGTACCACCTCTAATTGATAGTTCATTATCCCCGATTAATTGAGGAGCAACGCCTCTAATTCTCTCTTTATCGGAATTGATATTAAAACTCATGGTGCTTGCCTAGCTCCCGCCGTTATTTCCTCTGATATATTTAGCATCAAGCCCACTCGATGCTTACGACTTCCGTTGCAGCAACCCACTTAATTTGGTTTGTAGTACCTGCAATATTTGTCGTGTAACTAAATTGATTTACTGATGACAATGGTGCGATAGTCCAAGTCTGACCTGTAGGAACATCGTCTTTGATAACCGTTGTCATTGTGGATAGTACTGTTGTTGCACCTGCTCCAGTTGCTAAAACTGCAGTTTCTAATTTTAAAGAATATACATTACCAAGAGGATCAGCACCAACAATTGTTCCCGTAATAAAATTAAGAGTGTTTTTTGTAATTGGTATTTGTGATCCTACATTGTCGATAGATAAAATAGCAGTACCAGAACCCCTACAGATAAATCTGTGAATGTAACTATCTGTAAAATGAGAATTTTTAATTTCCAAAGAGTTTAAATCTTTGGCATTTCTCTTTTCATCAACCACCGTGGTCTTTGCGATGGAAAATCCACCCACAGAATCAAACTTATCTCTAGTTGTTGCCATGTTTATTTCTTAGTAATGTGTGAAACAATGGTTAGGTTTACAGTCTGTGTGTTTCCTACAGTAGCCCCTACTGTGATATTTAGTCTTACCACTCCAGCCGTGAGTTCGAATGTTGGGGTGAATAACGCTCCATTGGTTTGGATGTTACCATATTCAGTAAAGAATACATCTGCACCATCATCTGTAACACCAAACTCAATAAACTCTTTTTCATTGTCAGATGTATTTTCTGCAATCAATACAATCTTTGCTCCTTTGTTTGAAGCAGTTTCGTAAATATTGAATACCGCACTATCAACAGTTCCTTTGGTGAGAACAACATCTGCAGTCTTGACTCTAAGATCAGTAGTTTCAAAGACTTTTAAGTCTGCATCAAACAACTTAATATTCGATGGAGTTCCTGTTCCAAATGCAGTATTAAAGAATAGGTCACCATCATTAGATAGCGTTAGAACTGGATCTACATTAATACCACCAGAAAGACCAATCTTAAAATATTGCTTGGAAGTGTGTAAGAAAGTTGTATCCGCTGTAGTGTTGTCTAATGTTGTTGCAGCATTATCTAGAGTTAATAGTGATGCCGTTAATTCAAATTCATCGCTGACTACAGATCTTACAACATCAATGTTTTCAAATGATAGTTGATTTTTGCTTAGCGTTAATGTTAAGACGTTCTCATTGAAGAAGGTCAAAGTATCTTCATCAGTACCAGCAGAGGACTCTGCTTTAATTTGAGTATCCTGGTCTACGTCTTTTACACCACCAAGAGAACCCCAGTTAGTTCCGTCGTATCCTTCAAACTGACTTGCAGATGTATTAAATCTCAAGGAACCTCGGATTGCACTACCTCTTTGGTTTACGTCACCAACAGGAACTGCAATACTAGTTGTTGCATCAATTTTAACTTTCTTACCAGTAAGTGGTTTGATTACTACATCATTGATGTCCGTGCTGATAACATTGTTTTTTAATCTAAGATCACCACCAATGATGAGTGGGATATCTCCAAATGGACCAATTCTTATTTGAGATACTTCATCAATTACAATCTCGCCTACAGCAAGTTGAATCCATTTTAGAGTTGCAGTACCGTTAGTAAAGTTATTGCCCGAAGTATCAACTGGTGGGTTGCCACTAGTTCCAGTAGTACCAGACAAGGTTACTTCATATACATTGTTTCTGTATCTTAAGTAGTTTCCAGTAAATACCGCTAGGTTTGCAACCCAATTGGTATAAGTAACTCCTACAGTATTTGATGATTTAATTGTCTTGGCAGTATCAAGAATTATGTTATTCTTTGTGTTTCTAAATGCTAGAATATCATCATTATAATAATAAAGTGTATTATCATTAGCACCAGGATTTGCTTCTGCTTTGATGTAGGTATTACCATCTAGGTCTCTTACACCACCAAGAGAAGACCACACACCAGCTCCAGAAATATCGCTATAACCTTCATACTGATTGGAGTCAGTATTAAATCTGATTGCTCCATTTTCTGCATAAACTGTAGGTCTTTGACTATCCGTTCCTTTTGGAATGACAATTCCAGTCGGAGCATCAATTTTAAATAGTCTATCAGAATATGGTTGAACTACTACGTTATCATTTGATGTAGTAGAGATAACGTTATTTTTGATTTGGAGTCTATCGTTAGAATTAAATCTATCGATAACTTTGATTTCTCCCTGAGAAAGAATGTTACCACTAGAACCAGTAATAACTGCTTTATCTGTGATATTGATGTTGCCAGTAAAATTGGCATTAATAGTTTGAATGCTGAGTCCACCGCCAGCATCTCTTAATTGTGGAGTTCTTAGATAAGTGCTACCCTCAACAAAAGGAGATTTTACTAAATTAGTTCCAGTATAATCAGTGCTATTGATTTCTGGTGCATTTAGAATAGATGCTGTGATTGTACCAGTTTCTACATCTACATAAAAACTATCTTCTGTATTAATAGAAGCAGCCACAAAGGTAGCGCCAGAACCATAAGTTCTTGTAGCACCTTGATCTACCGTAAGTGCTACCTCATCACCATCAAAACCACCCTCATTTTCATGAGTTCCTTCCAGACGACAATAGTAATACAGAGGGTTTGGAGTTGATGAAGTGACGTTAATTGTTACAAAACTAGAATCTCTAGTTACTCCATTTGTATATTCAACACCACGGAATTCTAGATCTGTGGTTCCACTTACAAGAGCATTCTGACTAATCTCTAGTGTAGTTCCATCTACAACAGCAGTAACGGTGGTGTTATTAACAACACCTTGTCCCGATACTACTGTGATTACCATGTCTGCTGAAATAGAAGACGTGTCGTCAACAGTAATTTGATTTGATCCAGCAGTAATAGTTGCAGTTTTTGTTACTCTACTTGGACTCCATGGACCATCTGGGAATTTACTAAGAGCAAATTCATGGTTCTGGTTAGAACTATCTGCAATGTCAAACACATATGAACTACCAGCTTCTAAAGTGATTGATGGTTCAA
>Ga0129342_1000387_pt1 | contig 18562 bp, 12 predicted proteins | sample CPBDNA_5_FD_94426 | JGI IMG/M metagenome (GOLD analysis project Ga0129342, IMG submission 94426) | Freshwater to marine salinity gradient microbial communities from Chesapeake Bay, USA - CPBay_Sum_15_0.2_DNA | ecosystem: Environmental > Aquatic > Marine > Coastal | place: USA: Chesapeake Bay...
ATGAGTGCATGCGTGTGTTTTGGGGTCAATCGCAACAATGTTAGCGGAACGCCTATGTGATTGTTCAGATTCCCTTCTGTAAATAAAACATTATGTGTTGTTCCGAGTACGGCAGCAATTAACTCTTTGGTAGTGGTTTTTCCGTTGCTTCCTGTTAGGGCAATTAGGGGTAAATCAAATTGTTTTCTATGGTGATTGGCAAGTGCTTGCAGTGTTTGTAGCACATCATCAACCAAAAAGCATTTTGGGTGTGCGTTAGCTATTTCTGGATTGTCAACAATAGCAGCTGAGGCTCCTTTTTCCAAGGAGATTTGGGCATAGGCATTCCCATCAAAATGTTCACCCCTAAGGGCAAAAAATAATTTATTTGAAATAGGTTTTCGACTGTCAGTTTCTACTCCCGATGACGCCAAAAAAAGTGCGTATACTTCTTGAAGCGAAGTCATGAGCTAGTCGCGTGGACGTTTCTTTACGTTGTTTTCACCAAGATATGACATGGCACACCTGAATCCAATAAAGTCTGCTGCCATAAACTCAGGTAAATAGCGTCTTTGCGCAGGATCTAACCAGTAAGAACGGTCTTTCCAAGACCCCCCTTTGACTACACGCGTTTGATCGGAAATCAGCGACTTTACATCTTCTTTATCTGAGATAATACTACCTTCATCATCAACTGCAAACTTATACATATTTGCTTCAGATGGATTTGATTGATCGTCTCCATCCATAAAGTCACTATTGTATGCTCTATTAAAGTTAGGCCTTAATTGCGCGTCAGTTGAATCAACATCTATGAATTTAACTTCTCCTGGTAGCGCCTTAACATAAAGTTTGTTATTTGGCATGGTATCTAACTCAATATCTGTTACAACAATAGTTTTTCCCTCAGGGCCAATAGCAGGTTTGGAGTATAGATTGCCTCTATAGTAACTCATATCCGATACGTCATTATCAACAATAGGTCTATACACGTCAGCAACCCACTCGGCAACATTTCCAGCCATGCCGTATAGCCCGTAATCGTTTGGAGGAAAAGCCCTAACAGGTGCTGTGATATCTGCATTGTCGGACGACCAGCCTGAAATACCACTATAGTCTCCTTTTCCTTGTTTAAAGTTCGCTAATTGATCTCCTTCATTTTTACGTTTTTCAGAACGAGTGGATGAGCCAGCCCAAGGGTATTTCTTTTTACCGCGGTAACTGTTGTATTCTCGAAGTTCAGACAACCCTAAGGCAGCATATTCCCATTCTGCTTCTGTAGGAAGGCGGTATTCGGGTAATAGCAATCCGTCTTTACGTTTTACAAAATTTAATGCTGTAGAATCCGCATCTCTGCCTCTAGGTTGTGCATTTCGTCCTGCTTTGTCGGCAAAAGCACCACCATATACTTGATCTGGCGCTTGCAAATATGTTTGTGTGTTAAACTCGCTTCCGGGTGCAATACTGTCAATTTGAAGGCTAACTCCTTTTTCAATATATCCTTCCCGTTCCAAAAGTCTTTCATTTACACGTTCAGTACGCCATTTGGCATAGTTTGTGGCTTGCTGCCATGTGACTCCAACTACAGGATAATCTTTAAAAGCGGGATGGCGCAAATAATTGTTTACCATATCCTCATTAAAACCTAATGGACTTCGCCAAACCATGGTGTCTGGAATAGCGGCCAAATAAACGTTGCGGTAATTTCCATTGGATTTTTTGTAAACGCGCTCCAACCAATCAAGATATTCAATATACATGAGGTTAGTAACTTCAGTCTCGTCTATAAAAAACGAACGGACTTGTACGCGAACAGGAGAATTGTTCCAATCGCGCATAACATCGTCCTGTACTCTACCTTTAATAAAGGTTCCGCCAGGGATAAAGACTAATCCAGGACCAGCTTCCTGTCCTTTGTAATTCGTTTTATATTGAAAGCCCCCACGACTTGAGTTTATCTCTAATCCAGTACCTTGCGACACATTAGATCGGCGATTGCCCGAGCCACAACTTGAAAGTAATGCAATAAAAACGAGAGAAATGAGTAAGTTTGTGTATGTGTTCATTTGTAAGTTTCGAATCATAACAATGGTGCAATATACGAATAAATCATCCGTATTGATACTTACTTAACGCAAGCGAAACGAAAATAGTATATCCAAACCCAAATACGAATGACATTTTATCATCGTTATCTTTGTGTATGTCAACAAAATACTTAAAATTTTTTGTGCTGATTTTCAGCTTTTTTTCTGGCGGTGTGTTCGCTCAAAAGGTTACTCCACACCCTTTTTTGGATAGTAGCATTACTTCGTGGCATCGTTTTTCTGTTGAGGAAACGGGTGTGCAAAAAATCACTAAAAATTTTTTAAAGCAATTAGGCATTCCTGTGGATAATATTGATCCTAAAACACTTCGAATATTTGGGAGGGGCGGACAAATGCTCCCCCTTAAAAATGCTGCTGAAGTAGAAACCCTATACGAAAACGCCATTTGGGTAGTGGGCGAGGAAGATGGTTCTTTTGATGATTCTGATTACGTTTTGTTTATGGGATATGCAGGCGATACTTGGAATGCGGAAAGCCAAACCTATACAAACCTGTATCATGAAACTGCAGTCTATTATGTTACATACGGTACCTCAACTGGTAAGCGTGTTTTGGTTCAAAAGGGTAACGAAGTGGTTTCGACCAATGCATTACATAGCGGGATTTACCAAACGGCAATTGAAGAAGATAATTACAATATTGGCTCACTTGGTCGCCGTTGGTTTGGTGTACGTTTTTCCGATGGGCAAAATGAAACCTATACCGTACCAACACCAAATGTTGCATCAGGAACAAAAGTCGATGTAGTTGCTCGTGTTGCTGCTGCGTCAAATACAACTACGTCTTTTACATTTAGCTCAGGTTCCGAATCAAAATCGGTTACACTAGGACCTTCTAAAGGCACTACCGTTGCAACAGAGCCTTCTGTGCGATTTAATGGTATTTCGGGTATGATTCAATTAGAAGTAAACGCAACAGATGAAATCTCGAGTGAACTTTCCTATGACGCAAATGGTGATTTTGCTTTCAGCGGATATTTGGATTTTATTCTAGCGCAGTACAATCGAAATCTTTCGGCAAATGACGAAGGCTTTTTATTTACCCTTGACCCTTCAATACCTACACAAGAATTAGCCATTTCCAACGCAACTCCAGAAACTTCCCTTTGGGAATTAAATGATGATGCAGTTCACACGCCCCCTGAAGACGCAACAACATTTGGCGTAGATGTTTTGGTGGACCCAGATGCTACATTCTTTTTGGCTTCAGATTACAAAACACCTACATCTAGGCGAAATAATCGGAGATTTTCACCCACCTTTTTTTTAGGTCAACTTAAAGACCTGCCAGAAACAACCTACTTACTTATTACCACAGAAGCCTATAAAGAGGAGGCAGCGAAATTGGTTACACACCGAATAGAAAATGGAGGGTTACAAGCCCAATTGGTGACTCTTGAAGAAATTTATGAAGCCTTTTCCACGGGACAGCAAGATATTGCCGCTATTCGAAATTTTGTGCGGTATCTCTACCATTCCCAGGGCAAGAAACTTAAGTATTTGTGTTTGTTTGGCGATACTAGTTTTGATTACCAAAAACGCTCCCGCACCAACGATTTGGTTGTACCTACTTTTCATGCACTAGATAGTTTTTCGCTTGCAAATTCCTTTATGTCCGATGACTTTTTTACCATGATGGATGCCGGAGAGGGGCTTCTGCTTTCAGGGGATAAAATGGATTTGACGGTTGGTCGTATGGTGTTTTCAAACAAGACGCAAGCAACCGTTGCGGTGGATAAAGTGATAGCATACGAGGCTGCTCAAAACAAAGGCAGTTGGAATAATAGCTATACCATTTTAGCCGATGATGCAGACCATTTTAAAAATGAAAAAAATGATTATAATTTACAAATTGAGTTAAATGAAGTTGCAGATAATCTTTCTAGACAAAATCAATTCTTAAACATTACGAAGCTGATTTCCGATTCATACAAACAAGAGTCATCTGCAGGGGGAGATAGCTATCCTGATGTGGAATTTGCACTAGAAAACCGGCTTTCACAAGGAACCTTAGCTGTTCAGTATTTTGGACATGGTGGCGAGGATGGATTAGCAGGTGAATTCTTGATGGATAAAAAAATGGCTCAAAGCCTTTTTCATCCTGGTAAATATCCGCTCTTTATTGTTGTAACATGTGAATTTACACGTTTTGATAATCACGATAGGCAAACAGCCGGGGAGTTGCTATATCAAAACGCAACCGGTGGAGCTTTAGGTCTGATTTCTACGACACGTCAAATCTATGTAAATGAAGGAATAGCATTCAATAAACTCATCACAAAATATTTATTTCCTTCAAATGGCGATGAAGCAACTAGTATTGCTGAAGCATTGCAAAAAGCTAAAGGCGAATTTCGGAATACCAACCAAAAGCGAGTTATTTTTTTCATTGGAGACCCTGCCCTAAAGTTGAACACTCCAAAGCCTGAAGTAAACATTACACAAATTAATGGCGTTCCGATTGAAACGGCTACAGATGATCAGAAAGCGATGAATGCTTTGGAAAAAATCACGCTTAGTGGAGTTCTTACTAGTCCAAGTGGAGAGATAAAAAAGGACTTTAACGGTGAAGTAACCCTTCAAGTGTTTGATAAATATGAAATGCGTAACGTCTTAAACAATGATGGCAATCCTAGTTACATACTAAATCCATTTAAATTTGAAGTCATTGGAAATAAAATTTTTCAGGGACTATCTTCTGTTAAAGACGGGAAATTTACATCCACTTTTGTGGTGCCAAAAGATATTGATTTAAAGCTCGGCGAAGCCCGAATTACGTTGATTGCCTTTAATGAAGACAAAAGTGAATCTCTAGGTGGATACTCTGACAAATTTTCGATAGGAGGGCTAGATATCTCAGCTCCCGAAGACAACCAAGGCCCTGAAATAGAGGTGTTCTTAAACAACAGAAAATTTGTTGATGGCGACTATGTTTTTGGTAGCCCAACACTAATTATTGATTTGGCAGATGAAAATGGCATCAATACTGCCGGAGGTATTGGACACGACATTACAGCGGTTTTGGATAATAACCAAACCAGCCCGTTTTTGCTCAACGCCTTTTATTCTGCTTCGTTAGACGATTTTTCTAAAGGAACAATAACGTACCCATTGAATAAACTATCAACGGGAGAGCATACACTTACCGTAAGGGCTTGGGATACACACAACAATCCAAGTACCAAAACAATTACATTTTGGGTCAAGGATAGTAGTAGTTTACTGATAGAGCGTGTTTACAACTCCCCAAATCCTGTTACAAATCAAACAACATTTTTTGTGCAACACAACCGCCCACGTGAGCTTTTAGAAGCGAATTTATATATCTTTACCATTGATGGAAAGCGCCTTTGGCATAACAACCAAAAGGTGTTTTCTTCTGGCTATCTGTTGGATAGTTTACACTGGAATGCTACTTCATATAATGGACAAAAATTAAATAAAGGAACTTATTTGTACACGATTGAGCTTATTTCTACGTTATCACAAACAACCGATACCTATTCGGCTAAACTTATTATTGATTGATATGAAACAATTTACCACTTTATTACTTTTAGTAGGATTTTTTCAACTTACAAATGCACAAAATCGTGTCGTTACCACAGGAGTCCCTTTTTTACATATTGCTCCCGATGCACGTTCGGCATCTCTTGGTGACCAGGGTGTTGCCACATCAGCAGACGCCTTTTCCAATCATTGGAACCCAGCAAAGTATGCCTTTACATCTAATGAAACAGGCGCAGCCATAAGCTACACGCCCTACTTGAGTAAGTTAGTAAACGATATTTTCCTTGCAGACCTCACGTATTATCGTGCTATCAGTGAACGCGCTTCATGGGCGGTTGGGTTGCGATATTTCAGTTTGGGAGAAATTGAAATAGGAAAAACACCTGCAGATTTTATCAATCCAATAATTGAACGACCAAATGAATTTGCTATAGATGCCTCCTACGCGTTGAAACTGAGCGATAATTTTTCTATGGCAATTCAAGGTTCATTCTTTAACTCTGATTTGAAACTTCAGTCTAGCAACAATGAGAGTGTTGCTGCAAGTAGTGTGGCAGTAGGAATTTCGGGTTTTTATGAGTCTTTTGAGGTGCCCTACTCGAACTTTTCGGGTATTTGGCGCGCAGGATTTAATCTTTCCAATATTGGTCCAAAAATCAAATATGAAGACGAGGGAGAGTCAGACTTTTTGCCAACAAACTTAAAATTAGGAGGAGGTTTTGATTTTATTTTTGACTCATACAACAAACTTGCCATAAGTCTTGAACTCAACAAGCTTTTGGTGCCTTCTCCCAGCGAGCCAGTTACTGATAAAGATGGAAACATAACGGGCTACAAACAACCCGATGACATAGGTATTCTTTCAGGAATTTTTAAATCCTTTGGTGATGCGCCTGATGGCTTTAGCGAGGAGCTAAAAGAATTTACATGGGCGCTTGGCGCCGAGTTCATGTATGATGAATCTTTTGCACTTCGTGCAGGATATTTTAATGAAAGCGAGCTTAAAGGTGCGCGAAAATTTATTACTCTTGGCGCAGGATTTAAATACAATATCATTGATATCGATTTATCTTACCTAATTTCTGCTACTAGGGTGGTAAACCCACTTGAAAACACACTGCGTTTTTCGCTTACCTTTAACTTTGGAGAAGAACGGTACTAAGGATTGCTGTTTCGTTTTTTTCCATGACATTGTTGCCTTATCTTTGCGCAACTTATAACAGTTATACGCTATGGAAAAAGTCACACGCGAAACTTACCTAAATTGGTACGAGAACATGATGTTTTGGCGCAAGTTTGAAGACAAGCTCGCATCAGTTTATATCCAACAAAAAGTTCGCGGATTCTTACACCTCTACAATGGTCAAGAAGCCATACTTGCAGGGTCGCTTCACGCAATGGATCTTACCAAAGACCGTATGATTACTGCCTACCGTAACCATGTGCAACCCATAGGTATGGGCGTTGACCCCAAAAGAGTCATGGCAGAATTGTTTGGCAAAGCCACGGGAACTTCTAACGGTTTGGGTGGTTCGATGCACATTTTTTCAAAAGAACATCGTTTTCACGGTGGTCACGGTATTGTAGGCGGACAAATTCCCTTGGGTGCAGGAATGGCATTTGGCGATAAATATCATGGCAGCGATGCCGTTACACTTTGTTTTATGGGCGATGGTGCTGTTCGACAAGGATCGCTGCACGAAACCTTAAACCTAGCGATGCTTTGGAAACTTCCTGTAGTGTTTGTCGTAGAAAACAACGGCTATGCCATGGGAACATCAGTAGAGCGTACTGCCAATCACACTGATATTTGGAAGCTTGGGCTTGGCTACGAAATGCCTTGTGGCCCTATTGACGGAATGAACCCTGTTGCGGTTGCCGAAGGCATAGACGAGGCTATTCAGCGTGCACGTCGTGGCGAGGGACCAACATTTTTAGAAGCAAAAACATACCGTTATCGCGGGCACTCCATGTCCGATGCGCAACATTACCGCACCAAAGAGGAAGTAGAGGAGTACCGTAAAATTGACCCTATTACGCAAGTCAAAGAAATTATTTTAAAGGAAGAATACGCTTCTGAGGATGAACTTGCTGAAATCGATGCACGCGTAAAAGCCGGGGTTAAAGAATGCGAGGAATTTGCTGAGTCGTCTCCGTTCCCAGAAAAGAATGTAATGTACGACGCTGTTTACGAACAAAAAGATTACCCATTTATTTCTCATAAATTATAGTATGGCAACAATCATCAACATGCCGCGCCTTAGCGATACGATGGAAGAAGGAACTGTGGCTACTTGGCTTAAAAATGTAGGCGATAAAGTAGCAGAGGGCGACATTTTAGCTGAAATTGAAACGGATAAAGCCACCATGGAGTTTGAGTCCTTTTACGAAGGCACGCTTTTGCACATTGGGGTACATGCGGGCGAAACAGCACCAGTAGATGTATTGTTGGCAATTATTGGAGAAGAAGGGGAAGATATTACTGCGCTGCTTAATGGTGAAACTGTTCAAGCAGAAGCACCTACCGAAGCTGCTGCTGAAATTGAAGCTGAAGCGAAAGCATCTGAGGCTGCTCCTGCTGCCATTCCAGAGGGTGTTGAAATCATCAACATGCCTCGCCTTAGTGATACGATGGAAGAGGGAACGGTTGCTTCTTGGCTAAAGCAAGTAGGTGACACAGTAGAGGAGGGCGATATTTTAGCAGAAATTGAGACCGACAAAGCCACGATGGAATTTGAGTCGTTCTTTTCGGGTGTGCTACTTCATATTGGAACGGCAGTTGGTGAAACCGCTCCTGTAGATACGCTTCTTGCCATCATTGGACCTGCGGGAACAGATGTTTCTGCAATTTTGGCTGCACCCCCTGCAACATCAGCATCTCCTGCACCAGCACCCGAAGCAATACCTGCACCGACACCAACTCCCGCTGCAACACCAGCAGCTGTAGCTACACCAGTTGTTGAACAGGCGAGTGCAACTCCAAATACAGGACGTATTATGGCGTCGCCGTTGGCGAAGAAAATCGCCAAAGAAGAAGGAATTGATTTACGCCTTGTAAGCGGCACGGGCGAGTCTGGACGTATTGTAAAACGTGATGTAGAGCAATACACACCTGCGGCAACTACAAGCGCTCAACCTGCTGTTTTTGTGCCTGCAGGACAAGAAAAGCAAGAAGAGGTACCCAACTCGCAAATGCGTAAAACCATTGCCAAGCGTTTAGGGGCTTCCAAGTTTAGCGCACCACACTATTATCTTTCTGTTGAATTTGATATGGACGCTGCTATTGCCTTTAGGAAGCAATACAATTCTATTCCTGATACCAAAATTTCATTTAATGACATTGTGGTAAAAGCTGTGGCACTTTCATTAAAAGAGCACCCTCAGGTAAATTCGCAGTGGTTTGACGACAAAATGGTGCTCAATCACCACGTGCATGTTGGGGTAGCCGTTGCGGTTGAAGATGGATTGGTAGTTCCTGTATTGCGATTTGCCAACGAAATGAATTTACCACAAATAGGCGCACAGGTGAAAGACTTTGCTGGTCGGGCAAGAAGTAAAAAACTTACACCGCAAGAAATGGACGGAAGCACGTTTACTGTTTCTAATCTTGGAATGTTTGGTATTACAGAATTCACATCGATAATCAACCAACCCAATTCCGCCATACTTTCTGTGGGTGCTATAGTGCAAAAACCTGTGGTGAAAGAAGGCGAAATTGTGGTAGGAAACACCATGAAACTCACCTTGGCTTGTGACCACCGTACGGTTGATGGTGCAACGGGTGCACAGTTTTTACAAACACTCAAAGAATATATTGAAAATCCCATCCGATTGGTGGTGTAAATGTTTTGGAAGCGTCAAAAAACATTGTGATTACAGGGGCAAGCAGAGGAATTGGCTTCGCTATGGTACAATGGTTTTCAGACAACAATCATCAGGTTTGGGCACTGTCGCGAAACATTGCGCCCATTGAGGCCTTGATTGCGCCAAATGTTCATGCTTTTTCTGTAGATATTGCCAATGCTGAGGCTTTACAGGAATGGTCAGATACATCTTCCCCAAAGCGTGTTGATGTGCTTATTAATAATGCAGGAAAACTTGTAAACAAGCCTTTTTCTGAAACCACACAATCCGATTTTGAGTCAGTTTATAAAGTCAATGTTTTTGGGCTGGCAAATCTCACACGCGTATTACTTCCAAAAATGAGCACCGACAGTCATGTTGTAAACATCAGCAGTATGGGGGGCATAAACGGCACTTCAAAATTCCCCGGTTTGGCAGCCTATAGCAGTAGCAAAGGCGCAGTATCTATACTCACCGAATTACTCGCAGAAGAATTTAAAGAAACAGGACCGTTTGTGAATGCATTGGCACTGGGTGCGGTACAAACCGAAATGCTTTCGGAAGCTTTTCCAGGTTTAGACGTTCCCATGGACGCCAAAACGATGGCAGCTTACATTGCACAATTCGCCTTAACAGGACACCGATTTTATAACGGCAAAGTGCTTCCCGTTTCGAATACTACCCCTTAATGAATCTTGATTTTTATTCTTTTTTGCCAGAGGCAGCGCAAGAAAAATGTGCTTCGCTTATAGCAAATAATAATGTGCACTTAAAGGTGGTGCGCCAACGTAAAACCAAGCATGGTGATTTTCGTGTACAGCGCGGCAAACCCGTAACCATTACCCTAAACGTAATGGAAAATCCATACCGATTTTTGCTTACTTTTTTACACGAATGGGCGCATTATAGGGTGTTTTCTGATTATAAGAGGCGACAAAAACCTCATGGCGAAGTTTGGCAAAAAACGTTTAGTGATGTGGTAGCCCCTTTCTTGACTGTTGATTTTTTCCCAGAATCACTACTCAAACCTTTGCAAAAACACATGCAAAAACCTAAAGCTACCTTTGCTGCAGACGCTACACTTATGCTTGCATTGCGACAATTTGACCCGCCAAACGATAAAAAATGTATTTTTGAATTGGAACAAGGTGCATTGTTTAGTGTTTCGGATGGACGTATTTTTCAAAAAGGAACCAAACGCAGAACCCGATTTTTATGTACCTGCACCCAAACCAAAAAGCAGTATTTGTTTCCACCTTTTGTGGAAGTTAACGAAATGTAATGGAGTCTAAATTTGACTTTTCCGAATCATACGAGCAACAGAAACCCCCGACTAAAAAAAGCGGATTTGTTGCACAACTAAACTATTTAGGCCAATTGTTACACATTGCTCGGGATACAGATTATGCGGCTACCCTAGAAGCCGTTCGTGCCGATATTCCATTTAGAGGTGCAACCGCATGGGTGCTGATTTGCTCTATTTTTATTGCCTGTATTGGACTAAATACCAACGCTACTGCGGTAGTAATTGGCGCTATGCTTATTGCCCCGTTGATGGGTCCTGTGCTGGCAACTGGAGTTTCATTAGCCATAAATGACTTAACCATGCTCAAGCAAGCTACACAAAACTTTATTGTCATGGTAGTATTAAGTGTGGCAACTGCTACGTTATTCTTTTTATTTTTTCCCTTGCAACAAGAATCATCAGAATTATTGGCACGAACCCAACCCGATATTCGAGATGTGTTTATTGCTTTTTGTGGTGGTGCAGCGCTTGCCATTGCCCGAACAAAAAAGGGAACAATAGCCTCTGTAATTTTTGGCGTTGCCATTGCTACTGCACTCATGCCTCCGCTGTGTACCATTGGGTATGGCGTTGCTGTAGCAAATCCAAGTTATGCTTTGGGTGCACTGTATTTGTTTTTTATTAATGCAACATTTATAGCCTTTGCTTCTTTTCTGGTGATTAAATTGTTGCGTTTCCCCATGATTCAGTATGCAGACTCTAAGCAGCGCAGGCGTACTGTAAGATTTGTGAGTTTTATAGCCCTTTTGGTGATGATTCCTGCAGGTGTGACCTTTACCCGAGCGCTAAAGGAAAATGCCTTTCGAAAAGAAGCAAATGCCTTTTTGGAAGAACAGATTGCCACGCTGCCTTTTGGCAGCTATTTAAGCCAATCTGCCGAAATACACTATTTGCGTGGTGAAAAAGCAGAAATTGTAATCAATCCGTTGGGGTTGGTAGATATTGACTCAGTTACTGTGCTTAAATTACAAGAAAGTATTAAAACCTACGATGATTTAAATGATGTGATGTTGAACGTAACGCCAAGTGTGCATAGGTAGTTACTGATACACTTCTTTTACTTTTTTCATCAAATTTGAAGAATATACAAAGTCGTTTATAACTTCATTATCGGTTTTAAAGATAAGTTCTTTGCTCCCTTCCCAAGCTTTTACACCGTTTTTCAAAAACAAAATAGTATCGCCAATTTCCATAACCGAATTCATGTCATGTGAATTTATGACTGTTGTGATGTTGTTTTCTTGTGTGATTTCACGGATAAGATTATCAATTACAATGGCAGTTTGAGGGTCTAACCCAGAGTTTGGTTCATCACAAAACAGGTATTTGGGCTTCATAACTACGGCTCGTGCAATGGCTACGCGTTTTTGCATTCCACCAGATAATTCAGCAGGGAGTTTGTGATTCGCATCAACCAAATTTACACGCTCAATAACTTCTTCTGCCGCTTTACGCATGGCTGTTTCGCTTTGTTTGGTTAGCATTTGCATGGGAAACATAACATTTTCCAGTACGGTCATGGAGTCAAAAAGGGCACTGCTCTGAAAGACCATTCCCATTTCACGACGTAACGTTCTTCGTTCATCCTCGTTCATTTCGCCAAAAGCTTGATGATTAAAATGCATGGTTCCCCCATCAGGTTGATGCAACCCTAATAGGCATTTGAGTAAAACCGTTTTTCCTGAACCACTTTGACCAATAATTAAGTTGGTTTTTCCAGGTTCAAAAGTCATGCAGATGCCTTTAAGCACCTCTACACCATCAAATGATTTTGTTATGTCGCGCAGTTCAATCATTAGGCAAGTAACAGTTGGGTTATGATATAATTCAATACAATTATAACCACCGAAGTCCATACAAAAGCTACCGTTGCCGCTTTGCCAACTTCAAGTGCACCACCTTTCATATAGTAACCGTGATAGGATGGGATGGTAGCCAAAATCAGGGCAAAAATCAGCGTTTTGATAAAGGCATATGCTACGTGGAAAGGTTTAAAATCCATCTGTATGCCTTCAATAAAATCCGCACTGCTCGAAAAACCGCCATAAAGCGTAGCAGCATAGCCGCCAAGAATTCCCAAAAACATAGAGATATTTATCACTAATGGGAGCAATAGCATGGAAATGATTTTTGGAAAAACTAAATAATTAACAGAATTAATCCCCATTACTTCAAGTGCGTCGATCTGCTCGGTCACCCGCATGGTTCCAATACTTGAAGTAATAAAAGACCCCACTTTTCCAGCTAAAATAATAGACATAAAGGTTGGAGCGAATTCCAAAATGACCGACTGTCTGGTGGCAAAGCCAACTAAGTTTTTTGGAATTAAGGGACTTTCAATGTTAAGTGCCGTTTGGATAGAAACCACACCTCCCACAAAAAACGATAAAAACCCTACAATACCTAACGACCCGATAATGAGATCTTGAACATCTTGAAAGATAAGTTTTCGCATCACTTTTCCTTTGGTAGGCTTTATAAAAACCAGTCTGAGCATAATAAAATAGGCGCCTATGTGGTGCAAAAGTTTCATGTGAACGAATGTAAAAAAATAATGTTACTATAATATTAGAATTGACTTAAAAAAATACATTTGTATAAAATCTAAAAGATGAATCTTAGAAACATAGCGCTACTTATTCCAATACTTTTTGTGGCGTGTAACACGCCCATCCAGCCCTCAAAACCCAAACTTGTTGTGGGTATAGTTGTTGACCAAATGCGTATGGACTACCTCACCCGATTTGAAAACCACTTTGGAAATGAAGGGTTTAAACGATTTTACAGCGAAGGATTTGTAGCCAAAAACCATCATTTTGATTACGCACAGACCAAAACAGGTCCTGGTCATGCGAGTATTTCTACAGGCACACCCCCCGCTATTCATGGGATAATTGGTAATGATTGGTTTGATAAAACTACTGGAGAAGAACAATACTGTGTTGATGATGCTTCATATCAAAGTGTAGGCACATCTACAGACACGGGCAAAAAAGCACCTACGCAATTGCTGGTTTCTACATTTTCTGATGAAAATAGATTGGCAACTCAGTCGCGTGGTAAAGCTATTGGTGTTTCCATCAAAGATAGAGGTGCCATTCTTTCTATTGGGCATGCGGCAAATGGAGCGTATTGGTTTTCTGGGAACGATGAAGGAAATTTTGTGAGCAGCACCTTTTTTATGGAAGCCCTTCCGAAATGGGCAGCCGATTTTAATACGTCAAGAGTCATAGATAAGTATTTGACCACATGGGACACTTACTATCCCGCGGAAAGCTATGTTGAAACAGGTTCAGATAACACTCCCTATGAGCGTATAGCACCGGGAAAAGAAACGCCAACATTTCCTTATGATTTGGCTGCAGCTGCAAAACAACTTGGTTATGATGTCTTAAAACCCACACCATTTGGCAATAGTCTAATTACCGATTTTGCGCTAGCAGCCCTTGAAGGAGAGCATTTGGGAACAGATGCGGACGCCGATGTGTTGATGGTTAGTTACTCCTCTACAGATTATGTTGGGCATGCCTTTGGCGTTAATGCAAAAGAACTGCAAGACACCTATGTGCGGTTGGATATGGACTTAGCACGTTTGTTTGCTGCGCTTGATAAGCAAGTTGGTAAAGGCAACTATACTGTTTTTTTAACTTCAGATCATGGCGTGGCGCATGTGCCACAATATCTGATTGATAACAAAATCCCAGCTGGATATTTTAAGAAAAAGGATTTTAAATTGGAACTTAAAAATCGCATATCGGATTATTTTGGTTCAGATGAATTGATACGGAATGTTTCTAACAACGAAATCTATTTAAACCACGAAAAAATAGCAACTGAACGTTTAGACGCAGCGCAAATCAAAGCGTTTATCACTTCTTTTACAACATCGTATACGGGAATAGCAGCGGCGTATGATACGAACGAACTTATGAAAATGAATGAAAACAATGCAATTATAGAACGTTTGCAACGTGGTTTTCACCCAAAGCGTTCAGGCGATATTGTGTTTATTTTGGAACCTGGATTTATGGACAATGGGAAATACGGTAAAAAAGGAACTACGCACGGTTCGGCATATATTTATGATACCCATGTGCCACTAATGTTATACGGAGAGGGCGTTAGAAAAGGCACAACTTATGAGCGCACCAACATTACCGATATTGCCCCTACGATTTGTGCTATTATGGGTATAAGCAATCCAACAGGGACTATTGGAAATCCAATTAAAGAAGTGCTGAAATAACTTAAAACTTATACGAAAACGCATTGATGTTCATGCCTGCGCCAACGCTAGCAAACAGTGCAACGTCGCCCTCTTGAACATAATGGTTTTCCATTTGGTTGCGTTTTACCAGATCTAAAAGTGTGGGCACGGTTGCCACAGAGCTATTGCCCAGTTTATGTATGCTGATTGGCAATACATTTTCGGGTTGTGGATGACGGTAAAGTCTGTAAAATCGTTTTACAATAGCCTCATCCATTTTTTCATTGGCTTGGTGCAAAAACACTTTTGTCAGGGCGCCAATTTCCTCTCCGCTGTCGTCTAAGCAGTTTTTTAAGGCTTGTGGCACATGACTGATGGCAAATTCATATACTTTCCGCCCATACATTTTGATGTATTTGTCGGTAGGCTCCGCATCTGGACGATTTGATTTTCCTGAGTATAGATAAAAAGCCTCTCCGTTACTAAAGGTTTGTGTGCAATGGCTTAATATTCCTCCGTCTTTTTCTGTTTCTTCAATTACAGTTGCGCCTGCACCATCGGCAAAAATCATGGAGTCTCTATCGTTAGGGTCAGCAATTCTAGATAGCGTGTCAGCACCAATAACTAAACACTTTTTTGCCATTCCAGCCTTAATAAAAGCTTGTGCTTGAATCACACCTTCAACCCAACCTGGACAACCAAAAATAACGTCATAGGCTACGCAATTGGGATTTTTAATCTGTAATTGATGCTTTACGCGGGTGGCAAGCGAGGGCAACATTTCTGTTTGTATGCACCCATGCTGAATATCTCCAAAATTATGGGCTACAATGATATAATCAAGTGTTTCAGGATCCAATGCAGCGTCTTCTATCGCCCTTTCAGCAGCTAAAAAAGCAAGGTCAGAGGCAGCTTGATGAGGTTTTGCATAACGACGCTCTTCAATACCAGTAATGGCTTTAAACTTCTCAATAATATCACCATTTTCATTTTTAAACGGAGTTCCGTCATTATCTAAAAATGAATGGTTTAAAAAGTCTTCATTTTTTTCCGTGTGAGAAGGAATATAACTCCCAACGCCAGTGATGTGAATACCCATTGTTTTGTTAAGTTGATATGTAGTTTTTATCTTGTTTAAACTACGCCTCAAAGATAAAAATCTAAAAGTAGCATAAAAATTATTTTCAGCTAATTTTTACCAGTCACTTATATAAACTACTCATTATGAATTACTTGATTGGTTTCATATGCTTCTATTGGCGCACACGTACAAACCAAATTTCGATCTCCAAAAGCTTCGTCAACACGCTGAACGCTAGCCCAAAATTTATTTTCACGCACATACTGCAATGGATAAGCAGCTTCGTCTCTTGTGTAGGGATATTCCCACGCATGCGCGGTGAGTTGCGCCATGGTGTGTGGTGCATTTCGCAACAGGTTATTTTCTTGATTTACATCACTTGCTTCAATCTCATAACGAATGGAAATAAGTGCCTCACAAAAACGGTCAAGCTCCTCTATATTTTCGCTTTCAGTTGGCTCAATCATCATCGTACCTGCTACAGGAAAAGATACCGTGGGCGCATGAAATCCATAGTCAATGAGACGTTTAGCAATATCCATGACTTCAATTCCTTTTTCTTTAAATGCACGACAATCAATAATAAACTCATGCGCTGCTCTGTTGTTATCGCCGCTGTATAAAACGGGGTAGTGCTTTGCAATGCGTTCTTTGATGTAGTTGGCGTTTAGGATGGCAATCTCTGTGGATTTTGTAAGCCCATCTGCGCCCAGAAGCCTGATGTAAGCATAAGATATCAAACATGCCAATGCAGATCCAAAAGGTGCGGCAGAAAGTGCCGAAATCCCTTGCGTACCACTCGTTGGCACAATAGCGTGGTTGGGTAAAAATGGCACAAGGTGCTTCGCAACGCAAATAGGTCCAACACCGGGACCGCCACCGCCATGCGGAATGGCAAAGGTTTTATGGAGGTTTAAGTGGCAAACGTCTGCCCCGATAGCTCCAGGATTTGTGAGTCCTACTTGCGCATTCATGTTTGCGCCATCCATATAAATCTGACCGCCTTTACTGTGAATGTAGGCTGTAATTTCTTTAATAGCGGATTCAAAAACTCCGTGCGTAGAAGGATATGTAATCATCAGTGCTGCCAAATTTTCGGCATGGGTGTCGGCTTTAGCCTTTAAATCATCAAGATCAATATTTCCACGATCATCTGTACCAACCACCACCACTTGCATGCCCGCCATAACGGCAGATGCAGGATTTGTACCATGTGCAGATGCTGGAATAAGGCAGATATTTCGATGTGCCTCGTTGTTTGCTTGGTGATACGCTCGAATAACCATCAGCCCTGCAAACTCGCCTTGAGCGCCTGAATTGGGTTGTAATGATGTGCCTCCAAAACCTGTAATTTCAGTTAGGTACTCGGCAAGTTCCTTTAATACGATATGGTAGCCTTCCGCTTGATTGGTGGGCGAAAAAGGATGTATGTTGTTCCATTGTGGGTCGCTGAGGGCAAACATTTCAGTGGCAGCATTTAGCTTCATTGTACACGATCCCAACGCAATCATGGAATGATTTAACGCTAAATCTTTTCGTTCCAACGACTTAATGTATCGCATCATACTTGTTTCTGCGTGGAAGCGTTGGAATACTTCGTGGGTTAAAAATTTCGTTGTGCGTTTATGTGAATTTGGCAAGCAGTTCTCATCTTCAAAAGCCTCAGTTGATGCTGTGTTGTTGGTAGCTTTTGCAAAAATTTCAATTAAAGAGTTGATGTGGTGTTCTTCTGTTGCCTCGTGAATTGAAAGGGTCAGTTCATTTTTGTTGATGTACCGTAGATTTATACCTGCTTTTTCTGCTAAAGGTTGCACCAGTTTTTTAGGAGCTTCTATCCAGAGGGTGTCAAAAAACGCATTATTTTTTTGCGTAATGCCCATCTTGCCCAACGCCTTATTTAGTCTGCATGCCTTGCTGTGTATTTTCGATGCAATATCCATTAGTCCTTTTGGACCATGGTACACGGCATACATGCCCGCCATTACGGCCAATAGCACCTGTGCAGTACAAATGTTGGAGGTAGCTCTATCTCTTTTGATGTGTTGCTCGCGGGTTTGCAGCGCCATGCGCAACGCGCGGTTTCCTGCTTTGTCTTGTGTAACGCCAATAATTCTTCCGGGAACGCTTCTTTTATATACAGTTTTGGTAGCAAAAAAAGCTGCATGCGGTCCTCCATAGCCAAGTGGAATGCCAAAGCGTTGCGTACTTCCAACTACAACATCAGCACCGAGAGCGCCGGGAGATTCAAGTAACACCAAACTCATGATATCAGCAGCAACCGCTGTTTTAATCTCTGCTTCAGCAGCAATTTCTATAAAGGATTTTAAATTGGGAACATCACCATTTGCACCGGGATATTGAATCAGAGTGCCAAAATATGCTTCTGATGGCTCAAAGTTATCGGGTGCGCCATAAACCAATGTAATACCGATAGGAGTTGCCCGTGTTTCTAATACCGATTTGGTTTGTGGCAAGGTGTTTTCATCAACAAAAAATAAGGAGGCATTGTTTTTTTTTTGCGCTCTGGTA
>Ga0129342_1000388_pt1 | contig 18562 bp, 28 predicted proteins | sample CPBDNA_5_FD_94426 | JGI IMG/M metagenome (GOLD analysis project Ga0129342, IMG submission 94426) | Freshwater to marine salinity gradient microbial communities from Chesapeake Bay, USA - CPBay_Sum_15_0.2_DNA | ecosystem: Environmental > Aquatic > Marine > Coastal | place: USA: Chesapeake Bay...
ATGAAAGTGCGTTAATCACTTCAGTAAAAGGTAATTCAAAAAGTATTCGTGAATGGGAAGAAATCTTGCGAGATGCAGGAGGTCTATCACGAACAGAGAGTAAGATAGGTGCGAAAGCAATATATAAATCTCTTAATCCAAATCAGCGAGAGGCTGAACAAAAACAAGAGTTAGTTTCTTTAATTACTAAAGTAGCTAACATAATCAAACACAAATAGGAGGAAACAATGGTAGAAAACGAAATAAAATCTGCTGTTGAGCAACTCGGTACTGCGTTTGAGGAGTTTAAAAAAACTCACCAAGAAGAACTAAAGCAAATCAAATCAAAAGGATCTGCTGATGTTGTTACTTCTGAAAAATTAGCTAGAATTGAAAAATCTCTAGATCAATTAGAAGAAGTTAATCAAAAGGTGACTAAAGCTAAACTTGCTCAAGATGCAAACGAAGAGAAGCTTAATAAAATAGAAACTATTGTATCAAGACCTGGATTTGATATTTCAGCAAAAGCTGACACTTCAATGGAGAAAAAGGTATTTGATAAATGGTTAAGACAAGGTAAAGAGTCTTTGGGTCCAGATGAACTTAAAGTTCTTACCGCATCAAACGACAATACTGCTGGTTACTTAGCACCACCAGAATATGTGCAAGAGTTAATCAAAGGTATTGTAGAAATCTCTCCAATTAGATCAATTGCAAGAGTTAGAAGTACAACTAATAGATCAGTACAAATTCCGAAAAGAACAAGTACATTTGCAGCAACTTTCGTTGCAGAGCAAGGAACTAGAAGTGAAACTACTGGCTACCAAGTTGGCATGGAAGAGATTCCAACTCACGAACTATATGCGTTAGTGGACATTTCAGAACAAGAATTAGAAGATTCAGTTTTCAATCTTGAACAAGAAATGACATCTGAGTTTACTGAACAGTTTGCAAAAGCTGAAGGTAACGCATTTGTAAGTGGTAACTCTGTAGGAAAACCAGAAGGAATAGTAACTAACTCATCAGTTGGTGTAACTGCGTCTGGAGTATCTGCATCTTTAAATGCAAACTCTTTAATCAGTCTATATCATGCTGTTAAGCCAGACTATTCAAGAAATGGAACTTTCGTAATGAACAGAACAACTTTAGCGGCAGTAAGAAAGCTACAAGATGGCTCTGGTCAGTATGTGTTTCAAGCTGGTTTCTCTCTACAAGTAGGTGTTCCAAACACAATTTTAGGTGCTCCATATGTTGAAGCTACTGATGTAGCTGATGTGGGTGCTTCTACTAAGCCAATTTACTTTGGTGACTTTAGAAGAGGTTACTTAATTGTGGACAGAGTATCTATGTCAGTAATGAGAGATCCATTTACTCAAGCAACAAGTGGAAATGTTCGTTATATTGCTAGAAGAAGAATCGGTGGACAGGTAATTTTACCAGAAGCTATTCAAATCTTGCAGTGTGGCGCGTAATAATAGTAGGAGGATATAACAATGAGAGATCTAAAAAATAATATCGGAGTTGTTCAGTCTTTAGCACCTGCTGTTAGAACAGCTGATGCTGATGGTTCTGCTGTAGATTTACAAGGTTTTGAATCTGCAACTGTTGTCATTGATATGGGAGCAGAGGGAATCACTTTATCAGGAACAGACAAGATAGAGATAGAACTAGAACATTCTGACGATAATTCAACTTGGACAAATGTAACGTCTGCTAATGATGTCATTGGTGCTACACCAGACTCAGAAGGCAAGATTGCTACTTTTGATGCTAATGCAGAAATTCCTGCAATTTCAGCAGTTGGATATATCGGAGGAAAAAGATACATTAGAGCAGTTGCAAACTTTAGTGGTACTCATGGTACTGGTACGCCTTTTGGTGTTTCAGTTATCAAAGGTCACTACAGACACAACCCTGTAGCGTAATCTTATAAGTAATTTGGGTGGGCGAGAAATCGCCCATCCTTTTATAAAAGGAGGAATTAAAAATGATTATTAAAATGAAAACAACTTTAGTTGGTGCAACTGGAAATGGCGAAGCATCAATGGAATATAAAGTAGGTGAAAATTACGAAATGAAAACTGATTTAGAAATGAACATGGCATCAGTTTGGTTAAATGATGGTAAAGCTGAACAACCAAAAGCTGAAAAACAAACTAAAGCAGAAGAAGAAGCACCTCAAAAGAAAACAAAAAGAAGTTTTTTTGGAAGAAAAAAAAAGTAGAGTGAATGAATGTCTGGTATCAAAGTAGAAACAGCCTGGACTACAAAAGCAGTATCTGTTGCTGATCTTAAAACACATTTAAGAATAGACAGTGGATTTACTGATGATGATACCTATTTAGGAACTTTAATAGATTCTGCACAAAATTTAGTAGAAACTTATACTAACAGAGCAATCACTACTCAAACATTAAGTTTATATTTAGATAGACTTCCATTTTATAGTGATTTAAAACTTCAAGAGGGAATTTTTACAGCACCAGATTTAGAATATAATTCAAATTATATTGTATTGCCTAAACCACCAGTAGCAAGTGTTACAGCAGTTTATTATTATGATGATAGCGATACACAAAATACATTTTCAACAGCAAAATATTATGTTGATACAATTAGTGATCAAGCAAGAATTGTATTAAGAACAGGTGAATCATGGCCAACAGTTACAGAAACAAGAAATGCTAATGCATACCAGGTATTGTATGTTACAGGATATGGAGGGGCAAATGATGTACCACCACCAATTGTTCATGCAATTAAATTACTAGCAGGTCATTTATATGAAAATAGAGAAGCTGTAACTAGCTTGTCAGTAAACTCAATTCCTTATACAATAGGAGCATTATTACAACCATACAAAGTACAAAGATTAAACAGTATTTTAGGAGGATAAAATGGGAAGTGTTTCACCAGTTGGTAAATTAAGAAACAAGATAACCATTCAAAGTACTGATTTATCTGGAGATACTTATGGAGGTTATTCAACAAGTAGAAGTACATATATAACTGCTTATGCACAAATAACTCCTAAAGTCGGAAAACAAATATTTAGTGATACTACTGGAGAGAGAATACAAAATCCTCAAGATTTTGAATTTACTATTAGATATAGAACTGGATTAACAACTTCTATGAGAATTTTATATGGTTCAAGAACATTCAATATTAAAAGCATTCACAATGATAATGAATATGATAAATATATTAAAATTTTAGCAACAGAAAATGTAGGAACATAATGAACATATCAATACAGGTAAAGGGACTACAAAAGGCATTAGATACTCTTAAAAGGGCTGAGAGGAGCTTAGAACAGCCTATTTTAGATACTTTAAAAGGTGGTGCACAATTAATTAGAGGTGAAGCTATTAAGTCAATTCAAACAGGTTCTAAAACTGGAAGATTGTATAAAAGATACAACCCAACAAGAACTCACAGAGCATCTGCTCCAGGAGAAGCACCTGCTAGCGATACTGGTAATTTAGTTTCAAATATTATGGTAGAAGATAAACAAGATTCAATAGAAGTACAAAGTAAAGCAGAGTATTCAAAATTTTTAGAATATGGAACATCAAAAATGGAAGCAAGACCATATATGTTCCCTGCCTATGAAAAAAGCAAAGAAAAAATTATACAAGCTGTTTTTAGAAAAATAGCACAAACATTACAGGATTTAGCAAAATGAGTGATCACAGTCTAGAACTACAAAAATCAATATTTGATACATTGAGTGGGGATAGTACAATAACATCAACTTATGGTGCTAATGTGTACGATTATATACCAGATAATACATCTTTCCCTTATGTTAAATTAGGTGAAGAAACATCTGTAGATAATGGCACAAAAACACTACAGGGTAACGAACATACTCTTGTCATTCATACCTTTTCACAGTATAGAGGTAGCAAGGAAGTAAAAAATATAATGTCAAGAATTTATGCTTTGTTGCATGAAAGTAGTTTAAGTGTATCGGGAGCAAGTCTTGTCAATTTAAGATTTGAATTTTCCGATGTTATAAAAGAAAACGATGGTTTAACAACTCATGGATTACAAAGGTTTAGAGCAGTCGTTTTTGATAGTTAAATTAAAAGGAGGAAATTAAAATGGCAGCACAAAAAGGAAGTAGCTTTTTATTAAAAGATAATGCTAGTGGTACACCTGCAACAATAGGTGGACTAAGAGCAACATCAATGACAATCAATGGTGAATTAGTAGATATTACAACAAAAGATTCAACAGCATTCGTAAGTGGTGGTAATGATATTGGTAGAGAAATTTTAACAGGTGGTGGTATTATGAGTATGTCAATATCAGCATCTGGAGTATTTACAGATGGTACTGACGATGAAAATGTTAGAGATGCCGCATTCAAAGGTGAATTAAATGCTTATCAATTAGTATTTGGAAATGCAGATACAATTGATGGAACATTCAAAATTACATCTTATGAAAGAAGTGGTGAATTTAATGGTGAAGAAACTTATTCATTAACTTTAGAGTCAAGTGGTGCAGTTACATTTACTGCAGGATAATAATTTATGGATCAAACAAATGGATGGAAAGTGGTAGAAATTCATTTTAAGGGCGACCAGTATCAAGGTTTTTACAAAGTAACCAAAAAAGGTGAAATAACTGTAGAAGTCAAAAAAGATATTGGTTGCCTACCAGGTGATTCTATTACCATTGGTGTAGAAAATCTCGTAGTGCAAAAAGTTTATATTAATAATAGATGTGCAGAAATAACTTGCATAGAAGAAGAAACAGATTTGAAAAAATCTTTATTTACTAAAAAGAAACTAAAAAAAGCACTAGGAGATGAAAATGAACAAATATAAAGGTGAAATAAAAGGTAAACTAGGAGATAAAGAAAGAATCTTCAGATTAACCTTTGATAATATCGTACAGATAGAATCAAGAACTGGGAAATCAGTAATGGATATAGGAAGATCTATTGTTGTTCAAAATTTCTCATTTAGAGATATAATAATTGTATTACATGAAGCTTTATTAGGTGCAGGTGGTAAATACACTCAACCTGCTGTAGGTGATATGGTTATGCAAACAGGTCTTACAGATTCAGCTGTTATTGCAGGTGATGTATTAGGAACTATTTTTACTGGAGAGGGAAAGGAAGATGACTCCCCTTTAGTAGAGGTGGAGAAGCAAGTAAACGATACCCCATCCAACAATATCTAGAAATTGGATTAGGCGTTCTCCACATGACACCAGATACATTCTGGGGGTGTTCGGTAAAAGAATTTGTTTCAGCTATGGAGGGTTATATGATAACAAAGGGTAAAAATAAAAATATACAACCTATGCTAAAAGATGAAATGGAAGAATTAATGAGGAGGTTCCCTGACTAATGGCAACAAATCTAGCAACAATTGTAGTAGAATTACGAAGTAAAACTGGTCAATTCCAAAATCAGTTTTCTAAAGCTACTGATACTGTTAGAAAAAAAACTACTCAATTAAATAATGCAACTAGAAAGACAGCAGATGGTGCTAAAACATTACAAGAAAGATTTAGAAGAGCATCACAATCTATTGCAGCAATACAAGGACCATTAGGACCAATTGCAGGAAGAATTACATCTTTAGGAACAATAATTGGTAATGTTGGATTAAAAACAGCAGTTACAACCCTAGCGATTGCAGGATTAGCTTTTGCTCTTAAATCAGCAATAACAGTTGCTGGTAGAGCAGAAAGACAATTTGCTAAATTGGAAGGAATTTTAAATGCCACAGGTGGAGCGGCAGGCTTAACTTTACAAGAAATAGAAACTCTTGCACAAGAAATAGGTATTCAAACTTTAGCAAGTACACAACAAGTAAGAGATGCGGCAGGTGTTTTATTAACTTTTAAATCTATAACTGGTGAAACTTTTAAAGATGCTTTAAGACTATCTCAAGATTTAGCAGAAGTTGGATTTGGTACAGTTAAAACAGCGGCACTTCAATTAGGTAAGGCACTAGAAGAACCAGAATTAGGTCTATCAGCATTAAGAAGAGTAGGTGTATCATTTACCGAACAACAAAAAGAACAGATTAAAACCTTAGATTTTTTAGGTAAAAAACAAGAAGCACAATCAATTATTTTAGACGTATTAAATGATCAAGTTGGAAAAACAGGTGTAAGAGCCGCAGAAGGTTTAGCAGGTGCAACAGATACTTTAAGTGAAGAATTTACTATATTTGTTGAAAAAAATTCTCTTGTGCAAGGAGCTTTGGAAATAACAACTGCATTATTAAAAGGTTTAAATGATTTATTTGCAGATACATCCAAAAATGTTCAAGCACTTACAGACGCAGAATTAAATTTAGCACTTTCTAAAGTAAATGAAGAAATTCAAAAACAAAATGAACTTTTAGAAAAATTTAGTATTAACATATTCGGAGTAAATACAGGTGAAAAAGTCTTAAATGAACTTTTAGAAAAAAAGGATAATATCTTAAAAGAATTAAATAGAAGACAAGAAGAACAAAATAGACTTACAAAAAAAGCAAATGAAGATAAAGATAAACAAGCACCAAAAGATATTCTTTTAGATGAATTAGCTAAAAAAAGAGCATTAAGAAATAAAAGAGAAATTGAAGATTTAGGAAAAACTGAAGAAGAATTAAGAATACTAAATGAACAAAGAAAGATTGAAGATGCTTTAATATCTAAAAAAATAAAAGACCAGTCTGTTATTGAAAAATTAGTTAAAACACAAACAGAAGAAATTAGAAAACAATCAGCAGAAACTCAAAAATTAGTAGATCAACAAAAACGATTAGATGCTATTGGTGATACTTTAGCATCAACTTTTAGAAGTGCAGGTGATACTATTGTAGATGCTTTTTTAAGAGGTGACAAAAGTGCTATGAACTTTAAAAATGTTTTAAGGGAAGTTTTAATTGGTATTCAAAAAACTATTATCAATGTTTTAATTTTAGAACAAATAGAAAATCAAATAAGAAAAAGTGTTTCTGGAGGAGGATTAGGTGGTATTTTCAAAAGTATTGGGAAGATATTTACAGGTGGTTCAGATTTAACATCTACACAGGGAAGTTTTGCAAGTGGTGGTTCTGTCCAAGCAAATAGACCAGCATTAGTTGGTGAAAGGGGTCCAGAATTATTCGTACCAAGAACAGCAGGTGCTATTACTCCAAGTAGTTTAACACCTGGTAGAATGGGAGGTGGTGCAGGTATTACTATTGAACAAAACTTAAATTTTGCAACAGGAATACAAAATACTGTTAGAGCAGAAGTTTTAAATATGTTACCACAAATACAACAATCAACTATTGCCGCTGTAGCAGATGCTAAATTAAGAGGTGGTAAATTTGCAAAAGCATTTGGAAATTAATCATGGCAGTATTCACACCATCATACCCTTTAACTTTGCCTACAGCTACCGGCATACAAACTCAAAGATTTGCTTTAACTAGAATTGTTGGAGTGTCACAATCTCCATTTACAAGACAAGAACAAGTCATTCAACATCAAGGGGAATATTGGAGTGCTACAGTACAATTACCACCTATGTTAAAAGATAACGCATCACAATGGTTAGCTTTCTTATTGCAATTAAGAGGTAGAAGAGGAACTTTTAAATTAGGTGATCAAGATAGAAAAACTATACAAGGTGTTGCAACAGGAACTATTAGAGTAAATGGTGCTAGTCAAACAGGTAACCAGGTTGCTTTGGATGGATTTGCTGTAAGTACAAATAATGTTTTTAAAGCAGGAGATTATATACAAATCAACTCATACTTGTATATGGTTACAGAAGATGTCAATTCTAATGGAAGTGGTGAAGCAGATGTCAAAATAGAACCATCTTTAAGAAGTGGTTTAGAAACAATTGCTGATGATGATACTGTACTTTATACAAATACTACAACTCTTATGAGATTAGATTCCAATGAAGTTGCATGGGATACAGATCAAGTATCAAAATATGGCATAAGTTTTGCTTGTTCAGAAGCGTTATAAAATTTTATTTATCTTTTCATTTTAAAGTTGTAGATTAACCAAAAGGTTGTATTTATGAAGAAATTTTGGAATAAATTTGTTAAATGGCTATTTTCATGGAAAATATGCAAGAATTGTCATCATGAGTGTCATTGTGATGATGTTCTTCATGCTGATGAATATGGCATATGTGTTTGCGAGGTATGTAAATGTCAATAAAAAGATTATCAGAAAGTACAGAAATTGGATTACCATTGAGAAATCTTTTAGGTTTAATAAGTGCAATTATTGTTGGAGCATGGTTTGCATTTGGAGTTATTGAAAGATTAAATCAATTAGAAACTAAAAACCAATTATTTGAACAAGATTTATTAGAAGCTAGTGTTCAGAAACCAATTGATCAAGAACAGTTTATGTTATTAGAACATATTGCACAACAAGTAGAAAAATTAGAAAAAACTCAAGAACAAAATATGACAAATAAAGTCAATATTGAAAGATTACAAAAAGATATTGATAAGATATTAGTTGATGTAGAAAAATTAAAAGACTCTGTTAGAGCAAACTTGGGTAAATTAAATGGGAATCACTAAATTAGTATTTGCATTATGTTTATTCATAAATGGAGAACTTATAGAACATAGAATACAAGATGATTTATCTACCTGCCTTAAAATGAAAAGAGAGGCAAGTCGTAATATGGAAATGAACAACAAAAGGTTAATGTGTGGCGAAGTTGAGGCAGAAATAGAAAAAAACATAGATGGAAGTGAAACAATTAAAAGGATTATACAACCTAAATAATTAATAGAATCCTTATAACTTTTATGATAAGTCATATTTTTGACTTATTCAATTGGAGGTAGTTTAAAATGAACTTTAAATGGGATTTAAAAAAACAAATTGACAATAAAAGAAAAGAAGAATCAGCTAAAGCACAGTTAAGAAAAAGAAGTATAGATTCTATTTCTAGACCTAAAGCTAAAAAGAATATTACATCAACTGATCCAAGATTACAGGGTATATAATGATTGATAAATTTCTATATACTTTCTTTGGATATATTGATTCATGGTTTGAGTGGGTAGAAAGTTATTTTGTAAAACCCCAAAAAAAGAAAAACTGTAAAAACTGCGGACATGATTGTCATTGTGGAGGTCATTGTATGAAAGATTATGATGGAACAGGTGCAATTTTATGTTGTAGTTATTGCAGACACAGTATGAAAGGTGCATAATGGCAAGAGATATTACATCAGCATTTAAAACAGCAGTAACAGCAGGTGTGGTACAACCTATACTTGCTACAGAATTAGATTTTAGCACAGGTACATTGTATTTTTGGAATGGTTATGGAGATTTAACCATGACTGTAAGAGGTTCTTCTCAAACATTTACAGGTTTAGGAGATTTAGCAGGTATTAGTGCTGTAACAGAAACAACTGAAATTAAAGCATCTGGTATCACACTTACCTTAACTGGTGTCAAGTCATCATTAATAAGTGAAGCTTTAAGTGCCAATTATACTAATAGAAATGCTTATGTTTATTTAGGATTATTTGATTCATCTAAAAATGTAATATCAGATGTTTACACTTTGTTCTCTGGTAAAATGGATGTTCTTAAAATCAATGAACAAGCAGAAACATCAACAATAGAGTTAGCAGTTGAAAATAGATTAATATCTTTTGAAAGAGCAAATGAAAGAAGATTTACTCATGAAGATCAACAAATAGATTATTCTGGTGATTTGGGTTTTGAATTTGTACCAGACTTGCAAGATAAACCAATCGTATGGGGTAAACAAACTTCATAATGAGAGTTGAGAATTGGGAATCTAAATTAGAACAAGTCATAGAAGATACAAAAAATAAACCAGAGTTTAAGTATGGCAAAAATGATTGTGTTTCATTTGTTCGTGATTGTGTAGAAGCAATTACAGGTAAAAATGTATTTGAAAAAAAATGGAAGTCTTTAAAAGATGGAAAAGAGCTTATTAAGAATTTAAAAAAAAAAGATTTATTAGATATGTGTTTACAAATTGCAAAAGAAAACAATTTTGAAGAAATATCAATAAACAAAGCACAAAGGGGTGATGTTTTGTATTATAAAGATGAATATGATTGGGATGGAACTGTAGGAGTTTGTATTGGAGATAAAACAATGTTCAATTGGAAAAAAGCAATTATGGTGATAAATAATAATAAATGTTCAAAATGTTGGAGGATTGAATAATGTCGGGAGATGCAGTAAAAGCGGCAGTAGTCATAGGAGCAGTAGCGGCATTACCTGTAGCGGCAGGATGGGCATCTGGTTTTACTATTGGTTCATTATCACCTGCATTATCTACTTTTATTGTATCAGCAGGTTCATCTTTAGTATTATCTACAGTCAATCAAAAACTAGCACCAGATATAAATCTCCCAGACATCGGAACTTCATTACAAGCTAATACAACAGTTACAGTAAAAGAACCAACACAAGCACATAGAGTAGTTTATGGAACTACTAGAATTGGAGGTAACATTGTATTTGCAGAAACTACTGATGATCAGCAATATTTACACTTAATAATTGCATTTACAGGACATGAAATTACAGATTTTTCAAAAATTTATTTTGGTGAAGATGAAATTTCATTAGTAAGTGATGGTACAGACTCTAATGGAATTACAAGATTAATTCCTGCAAGTGGTGATGATTATGAGGGTAAAGCTAGAATTAAAAAACATTTAGGAGCAACTAATCAATTAGCAGATGCTGATTTAGTTGCAGAAGTTTCTCAATGGACTACAAATCATAGATTGAGAAGTAGAAGTTATCTTTATGTAAGATTAGAATTTGATTCAGATGTATATCCTAATGGTGTTCCAAATATAACAGCAGAAGTACAAGGTAAACAAGTTTTTGATCCAAGAGATTCAAGCACATCTTTATCTAGCAATCCTGCATTATGTATTAGAGATTATTTAACAAATTCAGATTATGGTATGAAAGCTGATGCAAGTGAAATAGATGATACAAACTTTTCAGCAGTAGCAAATACCTGTGATGAATCGGTAACTTTAGATAGTGGTACAGAAAACAGATTTAGTTTAAATGGAACTTTTTTAACAGATCAAACTCCTAAAAATGTATTGCAAAATATGTTGAGTAGTATTGGAGGACATATTGTTTATTCTAATGGTCAATTTAAACTGGTAGCCGCAACATATAAAACTCCAACAGTAACTTTAGATGAAAGTAATTTAAGAAGTGGTCTAACAGTAAATACAAGAGTTTCTAAAAAAGAATTATTTAATGCAGTAAAAGGTCTTTATTCAGAACCTTCAAATAAATATCAACCTCAAGATTATCCAGTATTAACTAATGCAACATTTGAAGCAGAAGATAACAATGAAAGAAATTATGCTGAATTTAATTTTCCATTTACAACATCATCTAAAACTTGTCAGAGATTAGCTAAAATACAATTATTAAAAGCAAGACAACAAATAACTTTAGTAGCTACATTTGACTTAAATGCTTTTGAATTAAATGTTGGAGATACAGTACAAATTACAAACTCTAGAATGGGTTTCAGTAATAAAACTTTTGAAGTTGCAAACTGGAATATATCAGTACAATCGGATAGTGATGGAAGTCCTGCATTAGTAATTAATTGTGAATTAAGAGAAACAGCTAGTGAAGTATATGATTTTAATACAGTAGATTATTCTACAGTATCAAGTGGTAAAGCAACTAATTTACCAAGTGCAACTCAAGTAACACCACCAACTGCAATAACATTAACTGATGAGCTTGTATCTTATAATGATGGTACTGTAATTGTAAAATTGATAATTAATTTAACGGCACCAAGTGATACTTTTACTGAAATATTTGAAGTAGAAATTAGACAAGACACAGATGCTGATGGTAATGCAGTAGTTGATGATTTTAAATTAATTGGTAGAGGTGCTAGAACTAAATTTGAGTTTTTGAATGTCATTGATGGAGCACAATACACAGCAAGAGCAAGATCAGTTAATATCTTTGGTGTAAAATCTACAGCTATTACAGATTCAAGAACTATAATAGGTGCTGTTGAGCCACCATCTGATGTAGAGGATTTTTCATGTAATATTGTTGGACAAGAAGCACATCTTTCATGGTCGCAAATACCTGACCTTGATCTTGCATATTATAATTTAAGATTTAGTGAGGCAACTGATGGAACAGCAGATTGGCAAAACTCAGTTAATTTAGTTTCTAAAGTATCAAGACCAGCAACATCAATTTCAGTACCAGCTAGAGCTGGAACTTACTTAATCAAAGCTGTTGATAAACTAGGAAACTTTAGTTCTAATGCAACTGCAATTATTTCAAATGTAACTGATACTGTAAATCATAATGCAGTAGCAACTCAATCTGAACACCCTGATTTTTTAGGAACATTAACTAATTCAGTTATAGTAGATGATTCAATTAGATTAGATTCTTCAGAATTATTTGATTCAGCTTCAGGAAATTTTGATGATGAAACAAGTAGATTTTTTGATTCTGGTGTTAGTAATGCTGACTTCTTTGCAACAGGTAATTATGAATTTGCAAATGTTATAGATATTGGTGCTAAACATACGGCTAGAATTACAGCATCATTAACTCAAACATCAGATAACCCTGATGACTTATTTGATAATAGAACAGGATTATTTGATTCTACATCATCTAACTTTGACGGAGATACACCAGCAAATTGTGATGCTCATTTAGAAATAGCAACTTCAGATGATAATGTAACTTATACAGCTTTTCAAAATTTTGTAATCGGGAATTATACTGCTAGATATTTTAAATTTAGAGTATTTTTAATATCAAGAGATTTAGCATCTACTCCAGTTGTATCACAAGTAACAGTTACAATAGATATGCCTGATAGAATATTTAGTGGAAATGATATAAATTCTGGTGCTGGAACATATACTGTAACATTTACAAATCCATTCAAATCTGTTAATTATGCAGTTGGAATTACAGGCGAAGACCTTGCTACTGGAGATTTCTTTGTAGTAGAAAACAAGACAATAAATGGCTTCGACTTAACATTTAAAAATTCAGGTGGTACAGCAATAAGTCGTACATTTGATTATATTGCAAAAGGCTTTTAAAAGGAGTATAAGAACAGCATGGCACAAGGAGATTATTTAATTCAGAACCAATCTTTTCCCTCTTTTCGTAGTGATCTTAATTCTACTTTAGAGGCTATTAATACATCTAATTCAGGAACTTCAAGACCAACTTCAGCAGTTGCTGGAACTGTTTGGTTAGACACAACAAATGCAACAAATCCAACATTAAAATTTTTTGACGGAACAGATGATATATCTTTAGCACAATTAGACTATTCAGCTAATACAGTTAATTGGTTAGATAGCACAGTAGTGTTTGATATTGTTGGAGATACAACTCCACAGCTTGGTGGAGATTTAGATGTTAATGGAAATTCAATAGTTTCAGTTTCAAATGGAAATATTACATTCACACCTGATGGAACAGGTAAAGTTATTATAGATGGCTTATCTTATCCAACAGCAGATGGAACAACAGGACAATTTTTAAAAACTGATGGTGCTGGAAATTTAAGTTTTGATAATACTCCAGTACTTAATTGGCAATCAGTTCAAACAACAGGTTTTACAGCAAGTGCTGGTAATGCTTATCCTTGCAATACTACATCAGCACAATTTACAGTTACACTTCCACCAACACCAAGTGCGGGAGAACAAGTTCAATTAGTAGATTATGCAGGTACTTTTGATACCAATGCTTTAACAATAAATGGTAACGGAAACAATATTGAAGGTGTTGCAGGTTTGCAATTAACTGGAGAAAGAGAAGGTATTATTCTTACCTACATAGACAGCACACAAGGTTGGATTCCAACATCAGGAATTAATGAAGGAACAGATGCTTTATCAACACTTCCTAATTATAATGTAGATTTTTTAGTTATTGCAGGTGGCGGTGGTGGTGGAACAGGTGGAAGTCGTGATGGAACAGGTGGTGGTGGTGCTGGAGGATATAGAAATTCTCATGGAACTTCAGGAGCAAATTCACCTGCTGAAACTAACTTAACATTAACTCCATTTGAAGTTTATACAGTAACAGTTGGAGGTGGAGGCGCAGTAAATACTAATGGTACAGATTCATCAATTTCAGGATCAGGTATATCAACAATAACATCTACTGGTGGTGGTCATGGTGGAAGTGGTTCACCAGCAACTGCTGCAACATCTGGAGGATCAGGTGGAGGTGGTAGTGGTTCAACTGTTCCAGGAGCTGGTTCTGGTACAGCCAATCAAGGTAGTAATGGTGGTGCTGGTGGAAATGGTGGTAATAGAGGTGGAGGAGGTGGAGGAGGTGCTAGTTCAACTGGTACTAATCCTGGTGCAAGTTCTGCTGGTGGTGCTGGTGGAAATGGTCTTGCTTCTACAATTACAGGAAGTTCGGTTACAAGAGCTGGAGGAGGTGGAGGAAGTTATTCTGGTGGGCCAGCAGCTTCAGGTGGTCCTGGTGGTACAGGAGGTGGTGGAGATGGTGGTGGAAATACTGGTTCTCCAACAGTTTCTACTACAGGAACAGCTAATACTGGATCAGGAGGTGGTGGTGATAGAGGTGGTGGAAAAGCTGGAGGAAAAGGTGTTGTAATACTTCGTATACCAACTGCTAATTATTCAGGAACTACAAGTGGTTCTCCGACAGTTACTACTGATGGAACAGACACAATTTTAACTTATAACGATTCAGGGAGTTACACAGCATAATGGCTTATTTTGCAAAATTAGGAACAGGAAATATAGTAGAAAAAGTAATCTCTATTAACAATGATGTAATTACAGATGCTAATGGAGTGGAACAGGAACAACTTGGTAACGATTTTATAAATAATTTATACAATACAAGAGATGTTTGGAAACAAACTTCCTACAATACTTTAGGTGGAGTTCATTCATTAGGAGGAACACCTTTTAGAAAAAATTATGCTGGAATTGGTTTTACTTATGATCAAACAAGAGATGCTTTTATTCCATCAAAACCTTTTGATAGTTGGATATTAAATGAAGATACTTGTATATGGGAAGCACCAGTTGCTAAACCAGAAGATGACAATGAATATAATTGGAACGAAACAAATCAAACATGGGATTTAGTAGAATAAAATTAATAGTGGTGTGAAAGAACCTACAATAAATAATCTATTTCCAACTCCTATCTATATGACAAATATGGATAGACCATTTACTAAACAAGAATTAGAATTTGTTAATAAACAAAAAAAACATTGTACTAAAAATCAAGGTAATATTAATACTAAAGATAACTATATTTTAAACAGAAAAGAATTTAAGATTATCAAAAAATTTATAGATCAATGTTGTAAAGATTATTTAGAGAGAATTATATCTCCTAAAAATAATATTGAACTTTATATCACTCAATCTTGGTTAAATTATACAGAAGAAAACCAATATCATCATCAACACGCACACCCTAATTCAGTAGTGTCTGGTGTACTCTATTTTGATTGCGATAAAGAAAATGATAAAATTAAATTTACTAATCCAAAAGGTTATCAACAAATAAAACCAGAAGTAGATCAATATAATATTTGGAACTCTGAAACATGGTGGTTTGCATTAGAAACAGGTCAATTAATTATGTTTCCATCATCTACAATTCATCAAGTAGATACAAAAAAAGGAACTAATACTAGAATAAGTTTAGCATTTAATACTTTTTATAAAGGTACAATAGGCTCAAATAGTAATTTAACTGAATTGATTTTATAAAATAAAGATGATATAGAAAACCTTGCAAGTGGGTATTCCACCACACCACATACTCACTTGCTTTTAATATATGAAAAAATCAGTATATATTTGTATTCCTAGCTTTGATCAGAAGATTCATTTGCAAACAATTTCTTCAATAATAAATGTAAGAGATACATTAATTCAAGCAGGAATTGGATGTGGAATGATGTGGTTAAGAGATAGTTTGATAACTAGAGGTAGAAATAAACTTATTGCAGAATTTTTAAAACAAAAAGAATATACTCATTTATTTTTTATAGATGCTGATATAATTTTTGAACCTCAACAATTTTTAAGAGTATTATTATTTGGCAAACCCATTACAACAGCACCTTATCCAATTAAAAATGAATTACCAGTAGAACAGGGTGATGCTAGTTTTGGTTGGTGTATGAATTTTCCTATTGGTAAATATGATTTAACAGATAATGACAAAGGTTTTAAAAAAGTAAATTATGCTGGCACAGGTTTCATGTGTATTGAAAGATCAGTATTTGAAGTTATAAAAGAACACTATCCTCAAATTGCTTATAAAACAGATGTAAGAGCAAAACTTAATGAAAAATTAGAATCGGAAGATGTTAGAGGTACAACTGAATATGCTTTCTTTGATACTGGTATTCAAGGCGAGGGAGTGTTAGAAGATGAAGAAAACACTAACAGATATTTATCAGAGGATTATTACTTCTGTCAATTATGGCGTCAATGTGGTGGAGAAATTTGGACAGATTTAACTAGCACTTTGCAACATATTGGGATAAAAAATTATACAAGACCACAAATTATGAAATTGGTCACAAAAAAAGAGGATTAGATTATGGATTATAAAACACAATTATATGGAAATAATACTTCACAAACTCAAACAGTAGGAAATTCATCTGCTCAAAGTAATGCTTTTGATTTCGGAACAAAAACTAGAGGCAAAGTTAGAATAGCTACTACTACTCATGCTCATATTGTTTTCGGAACAAACCCAACTGCAACAGAGCAAAATCTTTTAATGCCTACAGATCATATTGAAGTATTTGATGTTAGGAGTGGTGAAAAATGTGCACATATTGGTCATGGTGCTGGTTCTGGGGAAATAAACTTTACAATAGTTGATTAATGTCTTTTGATGCTAAAAAACCCACAAATGATGAAGTTATAAACGAAGTCATATTCCTACATATGAACAGACATAATGAGGGTATGAAAGTTTTTAAAAAAACTATGGTACAAAATGACAAACCTGTGCTAGAGTGGTTAAATGATACGAGGGAAGAATCTATGGATATTACCTGCTATATAACTAAACTTATCCAGGTTATTGAAAAAGATCCAACCCTTAAAAATATATGCTCTAAATCGCTTTCAGAGCTCACAGAATTGACGAAAACGCAAAATGTGGGTCAGAGTACTACAGAAAGTGAAAAAGGCTAGAAATGGCTAAAAAAAAAGGTAATGTATTTGGTGCAGTTATTGAATATACGAAGACTCATAAAGGTACAAGTATAGGTAGAAACCCGATAACTAGCACAATGAATAAAAACAAGAGGAGAAGTTTTAAAAAATATAGAGGTCAAGGAAAATGAGAAAAAGTGTCAAAAAAAGAACATCACAAACTGCATCTATGGCACATCATAGAATTGACGAACATGAAAAACTTTGTAGAATTATGCAAAAACAAACAAATGATCAAATTAACGATATTAAGAATAGAGTAATAAGGCTAGAAAAATTAGTTATCACTTCTGGAGGGGCTTTAATTACAGGTATGGCATACCTCATATTCAAGCTAATATAATTAATGCAATTATCAAAACATTTTAAGTTAGAAGAATTTACCAAATCACAGACTGCAACCAGAAAGGGTATAGATAATACTCCAGGTGCAGGAGATATTAAAAATTTGGAAAATGTCTGTTATGAAATTTTAGAACCTGTAAGAGCAAAATTTGAAAAACCTGTAATTATAAGATCAGGCTATCGGTCAGAATCCCTGTGTGAAGCCATTGGTAGCAAAAAAACAAGTCAACATGCAAAAGGTCAAGCAGTTGATTTTGAGGTTATTGGAGTTCCTAATATCCAGGTAGCATATTGGATAGAAAATAATGTTGATTTTGATCAACTCATATTAGAATATTATAGCCCAGACGATGGTCAAAAAGGATGGATTCATGTTAGCTATAATGAAAAAGGTGATAACAGAAAACAAGTCCTTACATATGATGGTAAAAAATACGAAAACAATCTTCCAGAAATGAAATGGAAGAATGGTGTTGTAGTAGAATAACTTGTCATTTCACTCATAGATTGATAGTATAAAACCACTAGGAGAAATTATGTGGTTAAATATAGCATCAAAATTAGTACCAGGAATAATAAAAACAGGAATGTCTATAGCTAGTAATCGTAGAGAAGCAAAACGATTAGAATCAGTTGCAGAAATGCGTCATGCAGAAAAGATGGCAAATGGAGAAATAGAATATCAAAAAGCTGTGATACAAAATAATCAACAGGGATGGAAAGACGAATTTGTTTTAATTTTAGTTTCGGCTCCCGTGATGTTGTTAATTTGGAGTATCTTTAGTGATGATCCAGAAATAATGGAAAAGGTAGATAATTTTTTTAATCAATTCAATAATATGCCTTTTTGGTATCAAGCATTATTTATAGGAGTAGTTTCAGCAATTTATGGACTTAAAGGTGCAGATATATTTAAAAGAAAATAATGGAGCTTAAAGATTTTAAAAAATGGTATTTAGAAAATAAACA
>Ga0129342_1000391_pt1 | contig 18534 bp, 30 predicted proteins | sample CPBDNA_5_FD_94426 | JGI IMG/M metagenome (GOLD analysis project Ga0129342, IMG submission 94426) | Freshwater to marine salinity gradient microbial communities from Chesapeake Bay, USA - CPBay_Sum_15_0.2_DNA | ecosystem: Environmental > Aquatic > Marine > Coastal | place: USA: Chesapeake Bay...
TTAATAATGAAATTTGATAGTAATTTTTTTTTAAATTGACAAGTGACTAGCATGAAATCATTTAATCTTAGAATATTTGTAATGTTAAATTTATTCTGCACCTTGCTATTTTCTCAGTCAATTGTAACACAAGAATCTTATGACTCAAGATTTACATCACCAGAGATTGGTCTTCCTGAAAATATACCTTATTTTAAATCTTTGATTTGGGGAGAGGAGGGTGCATTTAGAAAATTAAATATTGGTCCTGAAAGTAGAATTGAAGAGCTTCAATTAAGAAGAAAAATGCTTCAAGCTCATCAATGGTTAGGTATTATAACCTTGGCTGGTTTAGCATATCAATATGATGTCGGCAAAAAACTTTATGATGGTAATGATGCAAATTATTGGAATTCTCATTATGATAAGCATAAGGCTATGGGGTATTTTACATATATGACTTATATGTCAACAGCCTCATTATCTATTTTTTCTCCACCTGCGCGAAAATATGATAATAATATGAATTCAATTAAGTTTCATAGAAGAATGGCAGCATTACATTTTACTGCAATGATGGCACAACCTTTTTTAGCAAAAAAAGCGGTAAAAAATGGCAAGAGATATAATGAGCTAATGGATGCTCATTTAAAAGCAGGAACAGTAGCATTTTTTGCTCTAAGCTTGGATGCGTTAGGAATTACATTTTTTAAATGAAGAAATTTATTCCCCTATTATTTTTCCAATGTCTCCTTGCTCAATCATTTGTTGAGTTTGACTTAAACAAAAGTTTTATTTCTTATGATGGTAAACATCCTGCTCATAATTGGACTGGTATCTCAAAAGACATCCGAGGAACTTTTGAAATAAATGAAAAAGATTTAACACAATCTACAGTAGACTTATTTGTTCCAGTATTTAGCTTTGATAGTAAAAATGCTAATCGAGATTCAAATATGCTAGATGTTGTTGAAGAATATTTTTACCCATTTGTCAGATTTACTTCTTCCAAAATAAAAAAATCAGAAAGCGGATTTGATGTAGTTGGTAATCTAAATTTTCATGGAATAACAAAAGAATTCACTATTCCAGTAAAGCTAAATAAAGACAATGAAAGTATTTTAGTTACATCAGATTTTTCAATTATGCTTACGGATTTTAAAATTAAAAGACCTGCATTATTAACGATTAAAATTCGAAATCAAGTGGATATAAAAGTCTACTTAGTTGGATCTATAAAAAATCAGAAATAACTTCGGTAATTAGTTATCCAAAGAGATAAAATGTTTTATTTGGTACCATAACAAGCAAGAAAAAAATCATATGCAGAGATATAATGATACCGAATATTGCTAGCAGTTTTACTGTTTTTTTATCCATATTAACCTTTAAATATGCGCTTTAATATAGTGATTTCTGGGAATAAAATATGAACTCTTTTTTGATAATCTTTATACTGCGGTCTAGTTCTTAATATTTTAATTTCAATCCATGGAATACTAGCATACCAAAACATAGCTGTCATAGCTATTGGGGCTAACAACAAATAGTTTAGGCCTGTAAAAGAATATCCAAAAACAAAGATTCCCCACCAAAAAATAATTTCACCGTAGTAATTAGGATGTCTGGAATAGTTCCATAGCCCTGTTTCAATAATACCAGTCCCACTATGATAAATTTTTCGAAAAGCATGTAGCTGTTTATCACTTATGATTTCTAGTATTACACCAATTATACATAATCCAAAACCTAAAAAAATTGTCCAATTATAGGTTTGTGAAAAATTTTGTGCCATAGGCATGCAGCAGAAAAAAACAATGAAAGTAGGAAAGAAATGAATACCACCAAGATTCCCTATAATCTCAAATGAATTTCCCAGATTATTTCTCATATCAATATATCGCCAATCTTCATGATGTAACCCATCCCATGTCTTCATCCAATTGTATGTTAGCCTTAGCGACCAAAAAAGAACAGCTATCATAAGAAGTAAAGAAGGAGTATTAATTACATAGTTACTCTTAGCTAACCAAAAGAATGCAATGAAAGGAGGAATGACAGACCAGTATGGGTCATAAAAAGATGAATTTTTAAAGTATACACTAAATGAGTAAATAACAAATGTTGCAACAATATCAGCTATTAATATTTGCACCATTGATGAAAAATGTGAAGAAAATTGTAAAGTAATAAAACCTAAAATTATTGCAACAACGTATGCAGTAAGAACCGTTAAAAGACCTTTAGTTTTTATTGTCATTGATAAGTGATTTCAATTCAATTTTTTCAAAAGATAAATAAATATATCCTAAAATAATAGTATACAATAGAAATGCAGAATGTAATAGGATTGCAGCTGTCTGTGATTGATCAATTCCTATTCCATATAAATTAAGAAAGTAAATAACAGCTAAATGATATGTTCCAATTGCAGCGGGAGCTATTGGTAGTGAGGTTACAATACTAGTGATAACCGTAATTCCAATATATTGTTGAAAAGATAAATCAATATTAACAGACTTCAATAATGTATACATATAAGCTACAAATGAACACCATAGCAGAATGGATATACCGCCAAGTTTAATTTTATTTTTGGACACTAATAAATATCCATCAATAAAATTTTTAGTAATCGAAAATTGTTTTTGTATTTTATTAGCGAGGGAATTACTACCAAAAATGATGAATGAAGTAATTATGTATAATAGTAAAATTCCGATGGAGAATTCTAATCCTAAGACATTGTTAAATCCAAAAAGAATTAAAAAAATGCTAAATAATCCAATAATCCATAAGTCAATAATTTTTTCAGCTACTAAGCTTCCAACAAGAAAGCTAAACTTTATATTAGTTGAGTTGCTAGATAATAGTTTTGCTCTAGCTAAATCCCCAGCTCTAAATGGAAGTATGTTATTTAAAAAATATCCAATATGAGTTGTTGAAATATATTTCTGTAATTCAAGATCTTTTGGTGAGTCTAATAAAATCTTCCATCTGAATGATCTTAGTATGAATGTTCCAAAGGTTGCTATAAATGCAGCAAAGATATAAGTCAAATTTGCATTAGATAAAGCACGATAAATATCTTCTATATTTACTTGATTAAATGCAAAGTAGAGACATAGCGTAGCTACGCAGAAAGATAAAATTTTTTTCAAGGATCTTGTTTATCTCTTTGGAATTCCCAATTGACGATTCTTTTTTTCATTTCCTCGCCATTTTCATCAAGATGTTCGCTTGTCTCCATTGGGCTTTGATACTCTAGTGGAACATCTGTATTTACTTGGCAATTGCTCATTAATCCAAGCATAGCAATAAGCATTATTGAAGCAATGATTGTTGGAAAATGTTTACCCATTTAATTTAAAGTCTTTAAAAAAGTTTGTTTTTGTCGCAAGATAGAATATTTCTACTAATCCAAATAGTTGGACAAGACCACATAATAGGAACCAACCCTTATGATCATTTCTTGCTGCAAACCACAAAGCCAATAAAGTAAATAGAGCTTCCCAAAGTGATATAGCAACGAGCAATGCTGGATTTGCTTGAAGAGCTTCTGCAAAGTTAGTTATAATTTCCATAACACCTTCCTTACGGGTTGAATAGAAGAGAGACTAAAAAAACAAATAATATCACTCCACCAAAAATTCCCCAATAGTATAATCCAAATTCCATGTTGAATATTAAATATTATTATCTGAGTTGAAAAGTATTAAAGTTTATTTTTAAAAATTTTGTGACCCCAATCAATAATATGCCAGTTTCCATCTAAATCCTCTCCTAATGCAGTGCAGCTATCTACCCAGTCTCCAGAATTTAAGTAATGAAAGTCATTAATCATCTTATTCTCAGCATGATGAATATGTCCACAAATTACTCCATCATATCCTTTTTTTTCTCCAGAATTAATTAAAGCATTTTCATATTTTGAAATGACATTTGATGCTATTTTAGCTTTTCTTTTAACATATTTTGATAGGGACCAATATTTACCACCAGTTTTTTTCCTCCACCAATTAAGGACTTGATTCATCCATAAAATTCTTTCATATATACCTCCGCCTAAATGAGATATCCAGCTAAATTTTGGAGTCATAAAGATATCAAATTCATCACCATGACATACATAATATCTTTTTTTATTTACTGATTTATAAGTGCAGAAGTTTTTAATTTTTATTTTCCCAAATTTATTACCTGAAAACTCTTTAAATGTTTCATCATGATTTCCAGGTAAGTAAGTGACATGAATTCCTCGTTTTGCCATTCCTAGTAACTTCCTAATAATATTAGAATGAGACTTCGGAAATTTCCATTTTCTTTTTAATGCCCAAATGTCAATTAAGTCTCCAACAATAAATAAATTATCAGTACCTATATCATCTTCTATATGATCTAAAAATTCATATAATAGTTTTGCTTTGGAACCTCGAGACCCTAAATGAATGTCTGAAATAAAAATAGATTTATATTTTGACATTAAAAAATTAAGCACTTAAAAATTAGTATTATGTTAGAGACTTGTTTGTTTTTAGAAAAAAATACTATATTTGCGCATGGAAAAAAGGACTCCAAAAAATACTACAATTAAAATTTATACCACCTCTTGGTGTGGACCTTGTAAAATGGCAAAAAGACTATTATCTGAAAAAGGTTATAGTTTCACTGAGATTGACATTGAAGAGAACGATATGTCACGCGAACAAATGGCTTCGATTACTAAGGGGCCAACAGTACCGCAAATTTTAATTAATGATTTACCTATTGGCGGATTTGAAGATCTTGTTCAGTTATTTAATACTGAGCCGTTCAAATAGTTCTCAAAATTTGGATCATTTAAAAAATAGTCAATTAAATAACTTATTCTTGCATGAGTATTGGTAATGATTGAATCCAAATTATTAAGATCTACCCACTTACATTCTGTTATACCCTCACTTTGGTCAGGAACCAAAGTCGTTAAAGGGTCTCCAGTATAATTGATAATAAACCAATAATTTTTTTTTAAAAAAACTTCACCGTTAACCTTTTTATAGTATTTTGTTTTTGGAAGTTTATTTATGATAGTTAAATCATTTTCTTTGAGACCAGTTTCTTCTGAAATTTCACGAAGAGCTGTTGATTCTGTGGTATGATTGAATTCGATTTTACCTTTTGGAAAGTCCCAAATTCCTCTTTTATAGATGAACAACAATTTTTTATTACAAAGGACCATACCCCCAGCAGTATCAAACTTAGGTGTTGGATTGGATTCTGTATAGTAAGTCATATTGTTCTTTTGTAAGATCTTTGAATGTGACACCTTGTAATGTAATACTATTTTTGTAAGAATCCTTAGCCCATTTTTTAGGTTTAAGCTCTTTTTTACCATCATAATGAATTGAAGATAAAACATATCTCATTGCATTAAGCCTACCAATCATTTTATTATTAGCATTGATTACTATCCATGGATTGTCTGTTGTAGAAGTATGGTGAAACATTTGGTCTTTAAATTGTGAAAAGATATCCCATTTGCTCATAGCTATTAGATCATTATTTGAAAACTTCCAATATTTCAGTTCATGAGATTGCCTTATTTTAAATCTTAAACTTTGACTGTCTTTGGATATTGAGAGATAAAATTTAATTAAAATCAATCCATTTTGGATTTGTTTTTTTTCCCAATCATTTACTTTGTTCATAAAGTATTTGTATTGTTTTTCATTACAATAACCCATCGCTGGCTGTATCAAAGCTCTAGAATACCATGATCTATCATAGAAATGGATCTTTCCTTTTCTAGGTAAAAGTTTTTCATAAGTTTTAAACCATTGTTTATTTTGTTTTTCAGTTGGAATGCCAAGTTCAATCACCTTAGCATTTTTAGGAATCAAATGTTCAATAAATCGTTTTATGGTAGAGCCCTTACCAGCAGCATCTCTACCTTCAAAAATAATTGCTATTTTTTTATTTTTCTTTATTACCCATCTTTGAAGTTTTAATAGCTCAACTTGAAGACGTCTTTTTTCTATTTCATAGTTTTCATGATCTAGTTCAGCGTGCGGAAAAGTATTATAAATTATCATTTGTATCCCAAATATCAATAATTTCATTTGAAAAATCAATCTTAGGGTTTTCAATCATTTTAATCATTAAATCAACAGGATTTTTATATTGCATTCTTCTACTAGAACTATTTTTAATCCAATCGTTAATTGTTGAAGTAGTAAAGTTATTACATGTGGTAGCTAATTTTAAATCTGACAGAATTTTTGCATTATGCTCCTGCTCTGGTTGCCCTAGTAGTGGTTTACATAACAATTTTTTCCCTAAAAAAATACATTCGGAAGGTAACTGAAATCCTGCATTGGCTATGACACCTTCGGATTCTATTAAATCCTTTTTAAAATTGACGTTTGAAAAAGGTTTTAGTATAACATTATTGACTGCAAGTTGTTCATCGATGTTTGTATAGTAAATAAATTTTTTACTTTTAATTTTTGAACAAATATCTAGCATTTTATCTTGTCTTTCCCAAGGTAAGTAAACCAATATAATATCCTTTTTTTGTTTAGCATTATTGCTGTTATGCAATTTTTCATCAATAAACGGTGGTAAGATTGGTTGGTTAAAATGATAGAAATGTGATGCAATTGATCTATCAACTGGGGTAAAAAATTTTGGAAAAAATAAACTAAAAAATTTCATTTTCATAGTCATAGGTATATTATTATTAAAAGAGTATTGGTGACCAACGCCAATACATGGAATTTTTAATTTTTTAGCCGCAAAAGCAGATATGGGTTCAAAATCAGTTACTACAACATCATAATCATTATTTATTTTAAAAATATCGTAAAGAAAATTATATATATTTGTATTTAATAAAGTGCTAAAATATTGAACCTTTCCATTTTTGATTTTGAAAGTAAATCCCTCTTTGACAATGAAAGGTTTAAATTCTTCTGTATCAAATAGATCTTTTATATCTCTACCGCTAAAAAGTACTGTAATATTGTGCCCTCTTTTTTTTAACTCAGATATGAGAACTCTTGATCTAGAAATATGACCATTACCAGTAGCAGATATACCATATAAAATATTCATTTGTCTATTTTAATTTAGTATTGTTATGAAAATATTTAAAAGTAATTAGCTTTTCGAAAGTATTTTTCTTAGAACAGTACTTGAGGTGTGAGTGGTGTAAGGAAAATAGATTATTTCAACTCCATATTGAGAAAATTCTTTTTCAATCTGATTCCATTGATCAGTGCCTTTCCAATCATCACCGACAAACATTTTATCAAATTTTAAATTATTCCAAGCTTCCATTTTATCATAGCTAGTTTGAGGAACTACTTCATCAACATATTTTACAGCCTCAACCAAATCCATTCGTTCTTGAAATGGTATGAAAGGTTTTTGATTCTTAGCCGATTCACACAGTTCATCGGTACTAACACCTACAATGAGATGATCACACTCTAATCTTGCTCTTTTAAGAATATTTAGATGACCAATATGGAATAGGTCATATACTCCTGTGGTATACCCAATTTTTTTCATTTTCTCCTATTGTGCTATTCAAAATATTTGAATGATAAATACTAACAATTTTTTGATAAAAATGTGACAATTCTTTTACTAGCGTTTCCATCAACGACTCCTGCAAGTTTTTCAAGATATTTTTTCGCATTACTTGATAATGTAAAATTAGAATCTAAAAGATTTTTAGCTTGAACAATCATTTCGTTATATGAATTTGCAGGTTCAGCAATTTGACCATAATCCTCATAGTCTTTGTCCATCCTTGCTTTAAATCTATAGGAAAAGATTCCTTTATAGTTCCATCTGAGCTGTAAGAAAGTACACCATAACACCGGTTTGTTAAGTGCAGCAAACTCAATTATTGCACTAGATGCATCGCTAATCATTAAATCGGCAGATTTTAAGAAAGGCAAAAGTGAATAATCATCTACTTTTGCTAAGTATGTGTTATCAAATGACTCCCAATGGTTAAGCAAATCTCTTTGATTGAGATATTTTTGCTTACTCATTGAAAAAAAGTGTGGTTTAATGATAATGTTAAAATTTTCTAAATCATCGGGAAAATTCTTCGAAAAACGCTCTATACTGCTTGGATAAAAAGTTGGAGCATACAAAATTGTTTTTTTATTATCATCTAATCCAAAGGTTGTGAAATCAATTCCATCTTCCTCGCCATTAATAATTGGATCCATTTTACAAAAACCAACATTTTGAAAATTGTCTTCTGGGTACATTTCGCATAGCCTTTTAAAGCGATAATCACTTTCAACAAATCTAACCGTTGTAGGGGTATCTGATTTTGAATAATAGCTCTTTTTAGGACCTACGCCGTGTCCAAGTTGTGCTGTTTTACTATGGATGTGAATTTTATCTAATTCCGGAAAAGTGTTACCAAGAAATATCCAATCTGGCTTTTCTGATAAGTAAAACTTAAGTGCATCATTTTTATCTTCAACCCATGTGGCAGGTAAGCATTCATCTGCGATAATTTTATTAATTACATCATCAAATTTTCCATGGTGAAAAATAAATTTTGACTCAAAAATAGCATCTTTCTGAAGCTGTTTAAATACTGGTAAATATTGAGGTAAGTAGTATAGCTCTTGAACGTCAAAAAAAATTGTTAGTTTTTTATTCATATTGTCCCGTTAATTTAAAATACTGCTTTAAAATTAAAAGTTGAATTAATCTCTCTCGTTTTACGTCATTAAATTGCCTTAAAAATTTTTGTGCATTATTGATGATTTCAAGACACTTATCATTTTTATTTATATAAAATGCAATTTTCTCCTCTGCATTAGAAAAATCATCTTCAACTTCTATATAATGCACTCCATCTTTAAGCTTTCCCTCCATAAACCAGCTCTCATACTTTGGTTTAGGCATAACACAAACTGAGTTTGAACTCATTGCCCAAAAAAGATTTGTTGAAATACATTTTCCTTCAAGACAAAAAATAAATTTGTAGTTAAGTTGATCTTTTATAGACATAAAACTTTTCGCCCATGGTACATTTTTATTAGGTTTAGTTTGTCCTATGTCAAATAAAGGAGACTTGTAAAAGTTTTTAACAAAATATTCCCTAATAGAATTATTTCTAATATCTCCTCTCCATACAGCTTGATTTTTCTTATTCTCAAATTGTTTAGGATCTTTGATAAAATGAAAAAGTTTAACTTGATTTAACTTTAATAAAATAGAATTTTGGTTATTAGCATCAATAGGTCTTGATTTAACAAATGTTGGATGTGACTGATGATTTTTAGCAACATTGCTATCAATATAATCTTTAGATGAATAAATAAAGTCGACTTTATTATTCTTGCTAAAAAATTGTAACAACATATAAAAATCTATAAAATGTGAATTCTGTTTATTTTTAAAAAATTGATTCCAAAATAGTTCAGATGAATTTTTTCCTTTATTTGAAACTCTAAAGTTTGAGGTTTTTTTAAAATAATATCTTACTCTCGATTGAATATATTCTTCTTGAAAGCTATGATTTAATATATTTTTTAGCCTCAGTCTAGAAATAATGCTAGGAAAAAAATATATCAAAGGTGTATAGTAGAGATAATATAAAAGTTTTCGACTTCTAGTGTTTGAACTTTTAAGATTTTGCATTAATAAATTCCAAAATCAGTTCTAGTAATCTTAGTTTCGATTGTTGATTTTCTTATTAATCTATTTTGTTTAATTGCATCTTTATTTTTATAAGGTCTTGTATGATAAAGGTGAAGTACAGTTGTTCTATTTCTTACTTGAAGAGATTTGATGCCATTATTATTTAGTCTATACCCAAGCTCACAATCAAGACCTCCATATTCCATTCGTTCATCAAATCCATTTGCTTTGATAATATCAGATTTCCAAGCAGATGAATTATTGCCATTAAAAGTTGCTTTAGTTGGAGTCAATCGATCTAAAACATCTGCTAAAAATTGATTTTTAATTAGCTTAAAATAGTTTTTTCCAATTGTTTGACCTTGTTTTAAAAGATACTTTTTAGAGAAGCAGATTTGAGATTTGATATCTTCAATTTTTAATGAATTAGATACTTTTTCTGAAATAGGAAAATGACCACCAGAAAGAAAATAATCTTTTTGGGCCAATTTTGAGTGTGTTTCTAAAAAGTGGGAATCAGGAATGCAATCACCATCTGAAAAAACTAAATAATCATTTGATGATTTCACTATTGCAGCATTTAATATTTTACATTTTCTAAACCCATTGTCTTCATGCCAAACATGATAAATTTTTTGGGGAATTAATTGCTCAAATTTTGCAATCATTTTTTTAGTTTCATTTGAAGACCCATCATCTGCAATAATGATTTCAAAATCGTTAAAAGTTTGAAAGCAGTATCCAGTAAGGACTTTTTCTAAAAAATGTGGCTTATTGTATGTTGATATGATAACGGATATTGATGGCATCGAATAAATTATTTAGAGGCAATCTTATAAGCCATTTTTTTTTAAATTAAATCCTCATGATTAAAAAGATTAAAAAACAATGCATCGTATTGCTTAGTGGCGGTCTTGATTCTGCTACTGTTTTAAACATTGCTTTAGAAAACTATGATGTAAGAGCGCTTATATTTGATTATGGACAAAGGCATAAGTTTGAAATTTCAGCAGCAAAGAAAATTGCTGAAATAGCAGATATCCCAACTAAATTAATTACAATTGATTTAGGGCAATTTGGAAATTCTGCTCTTACTGATAATATTGAAGTACCTAAGAATCAAGACATTGGAAAAGACATTCCAATAACCTATGTTCCAGTAAGAAATACAATATTTCTATCATATGCGCTAGCTTATGCTGAAGTAAATAATATTTTTGATATATTTATCGGTGTAAATGCTTTGGACTATAGTGGCTATCCAGATTGCAGGCCTGAGTTTATTGAAGCCTTTGAAAAGATGGCAAATGAGGGAACTAAATTTGCTCAAGGAAATGACAAAATAAAAATTCACACTCCATTAATTAGTTTAACAAAAGCGGAAATAATTTTAAAAGGCACAAAACTGAATGTTGATTACAAACTAACTCATTCATGTTATGATCCTTCCATAGATGGATTATCTTGCGGAGAATGTGATGCTTGTATTTTAAGAAAAGAAGGCTTTGCTTCTGCAGGCATAAACGATCCAACAACTTATATATGAGTTACTCTGTAAAAGAAATTTATTTAACTCTTCAAGGAGAAGGCTTTCATACAGGGAAAGACGCTATATTTTGTAGATTTTCTGGTTGTAATCTTTGGACAGGGCTAGAAAAAGATCGAGAAAAAGCTATATGTAATTTTTGCGATACGGATTTTGTTGGAACGGATGGAATAAATGGTGCGAAATATTCAAGCGCAGAACAATTAGCTACAAAAATTGATGAATTATGGCGAAAAGATTCTCAAGAAAAATTTGTTGTATTTACAGGAGGGGAGCCTTTGTTGCAGTTAAATAAAGAATTAATCAATATCTTACATAATAAAAATTTTAAAATTGCTGTTGAAACCAATGGAACAATAATTCCTCCCAAAAATATAGATTGGATATGTGTTAGTCCAAAAAAAGGAGCTGAACTTAATCTTGATTATGGAAATGAACTAAAATTGGTTTATCCACAAGAAGGTATGAATCCAGAACAGTTTAAAAATTATGATTTCGATCACTTTTTTCTACAACCAATGGATGGAAAAGATTTACAAAGAAATATCTTGCAAAGTGTATCTTACTGTATCGAAAATCCTCTATGGCGTTTAAGCTTACAAACACATAAAATAATGGGTATAGATTGATATGTTTAGACTAAAAAGAAAATATGAATTCCATGCTGCAAGAAAATTAACTGCTTTGCGTGATAATCATCCGTGCGGAGAGTTGCACGGTCACACATTCACTGTTACTATTAAGGTTTCGGGAAATCAACTTACGGATGAAGGGTGGATAATGGATTTTTACGATATAGATAACTTGTTCAAGGAAAAAGTTCATAAAATTCTTGATCATAAATATCTTAATGATATTGAAGGATTATCAAACCCAACAACTGAACATGTAGCAATGTGGATTTGGAATAAGTTAGAGCATAATCTTGTAGGTCTATCATCTGTTTCAGTTAGTGAAGGCAATAGCTATGGATGTAAATACTATGGAGATAAAAATGCCTAAAGCAGATGGAAAAGAATTTAGCTTTTTAAGTGAAGAACATATTGATTCATCATACCTTGAAACCTTTAATTTTGATAGTAAGAATCAGTATATTGAAACTACTACAAGAGAATTTAGCGCCGTATGTCCGTTTAGCGGCCTTCCTGATTTAGCAGATGTAATAATTGAATATTATCCTGAAGGCGGAAAGTGCGTTGAGCTTAAATCGTTAAAATATTATTTTGTCAGTTTTAGAAATGTTGGAATTTATCAAGAAGCAGCAACTAAAAGAATTTATGATGATTTAAAATCATTATTAAACACATCTAGGTTAAAAATAACTACTATTTATAATACTAGAGGCGGTTTTGATACCACCTGCATTGAAGGAGAGTTGTAATATGAATTACTTTCAAAGACTTAAAAAAGCTATCTTTTTAGATGTTGCTTTTTATGAAGAGGTTGAAAAAGATAAAAAGTTTACTGATCAAGCGATGATGACAGTTGCGTTAGTTTCAATTGTTCAAGGTTTCATGATTGCAGGATTTGCTCCCATTGCCTTAGTACAAGGTATTTTAGGTAGTCTGATTAGGTTTCTCATATGGGCGTTTTTTATTGCTTTTGTTGGAACAAGAATTTTACCAGAACCAGAAACCGAATCTAACACTGGAGAATTAATAAGAACTCTAGGATTTGCCTATGCTCCCGGGTTACTTGTAGTGTTTAAAATTTTTCCAATCATAAGTACTTTTATCGATCCTGTTGTAACAATCTTGCAACTTGCTGCAATGACTATTGCTGTAAGGCAAGCTCTTGATTTCAATAGTACAATAAGAGCTGTTGGAGTATGTATTGTTGCATTTATCTTAATGATTGTTGCATTAACCTTGTTTATTGGGTTTACAGCATTTTTCGTTGGAGTTGCAGAAAATGCAGTTGCGCCTACTGCTACCTTCATGGAAACATAAATTGCACTTTTAAAATAAACGTTATATAATTAAAGTAATGAGAATAAAATTTTATAAAAATTATTTATTGTATATCTTCACTTTTTTGTTTCTTTACAGTTGTGATTCTTCTTCAACATCTTCTTATAATATAGACAATGGAGATAATATTATGGGCGGTGGTTCTGATAATACAGAATTACCAGCTGGATTTACTACATTCATTTCTGATTATACTGACGTTTATGTTTCAGGAGATTATGTAGTTATTGAATCTACTGGAGTTCCAAATCATTCTTCTCCTTATTGGGGTGCTGGACATACAAACTATTCTACTCCACACTCTGGAATGTCTGTAAATCCAAATAAAATTTCTGAGCAAAATTTTAAATTTTATATTCCATTAAATCCTGCAATTTCAGGATCAGTTTCAAGTACGCCTTTAGGGCCTATTGGCGTTTCAATTAGTGGAGTACCATTTTTTAATCAATATGCAGGGCCAAATAATCAACCGCTAGATAATGAAATACCTTCTTTTGATTATTATTCTGGTCACCCTCAACAAACGGGTCAATATCATTATCATTGGGAGCCAAAATATCTTACTTCAAATAATAGTTCTTCAATGTTGATTGGATATTCTTTAGATGGTTTTCCAATTTATGGCCCAACAGAACAATCTAATAATCAATATCCATCAAATCTTGATGAACTAAATGGGCATTCTCATGCAACCGATGAGTATCAGGAAGGGATATATCATTATCATGCTACCTCAACTTCACCATACTTGTTAGGTGGGTTTAGAGGGAAATATGGATCGCTTAATGGTGGTGGATACTATACCAACTAAGTTTGTAATACTTTTTTCTTCTTTACTATTATTTTCCTGTCAAAATAAGATTTTAGTCACAGAGTATGAACTTGTAGATGGTTTAGAAATACCCCGTTACGTACGCATTAATGAATTTTCTGGAACCATCACAATAATGTATATTGACGATGTAACACTGAAATCCAAAAAAAAATATAAAAATGGACTAAAAAATGGTCGACATGAAGGATGGTGGCCAAATGGTAATAAAAAATATAGTTTTCAATTTAAAAGAGATATGAGTGTTGGAGAACATTTTCAGTGGCATCAAAATGGTAGTTTATTTACCCATAAACAGTATAAAAATGGTCTTGAAGATGGTATACAAAAAGCTTGGGATGTAAATGGTGATCTCATGTATAAATATATATACAATGAGGGCAGGAAGTATGGCATTCAAGGCTCTGTAGTATGTAATGGAGGAAAGGATTTAACAGATAATAATGATTGAATTGATTGATTATTCCGAGCATATGTTTGATTTTATTCTGGAGTCAAATAATGTTAATAAGCCACAAGTTGGTTTTTTGAAAAACGAAAGACTCAAATTACTCTTAAATCAAGCCAATTATTGTAAAGTTGCCAAATTCAATACTGAATTTGCTGGATTTTTGCTTTGTCTTCCTGATGGCAGAGAATATGATAGTCCAAATTATCAATGGGTATCTAAAAGATATTCTAATTTTGTATATATTGATCGTATTTCAGTGCTTCCAAAATTTCAAAATGAAAAGATTGGATCTGCTCTTTATACTGATTTAATTTATTTTTCAGCGTTAGAGGGATATGACTCTATTTTATGTGAAGTAAATATAATGCCACCCAATCCAGGTTCAATTAGATTTCATAAAAGGTTTGATTTTGAAGAATGTGGTTCGCAATTTACAGAAGGCGGAACTTTGGAGAGTTATGACTATTCTGTAGAAGTTCAATTTTTAAAAAAAGATTTAAAATAAGAAAGGATTTTTATGAGCAACTTTTGGCATGATTTATTATTTCCACTATACTTTTTCGTAGTATTTATAGCTGCACATATTGCTCTATATATTATGATTTTTAAGGGAGATAAATCAAAGTGAATAAAAAACAAAAAATTGCAAAGCGTAAGCAGAAGAAAAGACGTTTAAAATTAAAAGCAAAAAGAGCTGAACTACTTAAAAATAAAAAAGTTGTAGAAACAAAGCCTAAAAAAGTAGAACCAATAAAGAAAGCTGCACCTAAAAAAGCAGCACCAAAGAAAAAAGCTACAACAAAGAAAGATAAAGAATAAGAAGTTATTTCTGTATGTTTCAATCAAATTCTACTTTTGGAATTTACAGTACATCACTAATAGTATTATTTCGTCATAAAAAATATTTATTCTTTATTTTATTTTTTATTTTTTATCCAGTATTACTTATCATTAATAGAATTTTTCTATTTTTAGACTACATTTTAGTTCCAGAATTTGAAAAAGCTAAAGTTAAAGAACCTGTATTTATTATGGGTGTAAACAGAAGTGGTACAACATTTTTTCATAAGCTTTTAGCCAGTTCTAATCAGTTTTCAACTTCTAAAACTTGGGATTTGATTATACCATCCCTATCCTTAAGAAAATTTCTTTCAATCTTATCATATGCGTTAACATATTTTAAAATTGATCAAATTGAGAAAAAAAATAAAGGTCATGAGGTAAAGCTTGATAATATTGAAGAAGATGAGATGCTTCTTTTCATTCATAAGCTAGATTCATTATGGTTGTCTAATCATTTTATTCCATGGTTAAAATTTGATTCAAAAACGAAAGATTTTATGAAGTATGTTTATAGAGATAGCTCTAAAAATGAAAATAGAAATATTAGATCCATGTTGTTTTGTAAAGATTTTTTTCAAAGACAGGCATTTTTAAATAAAAATAGACCACACCTATCAAAATCTAATCCTTTTATATTTAAAATTGATTCAATTCTCAGAGTCTTTCCAGATGCAAAATTTGTTTTTTTGGTTAGAGATCCATTAGAAACTTTACCTTCCTATTTTTCACTTCAAGAAAATGTAAAATTTGGAAATCTTCTTTCAGATAAAGAAATAAAGTTATTAAGGAAAGAAACTTATGCTGAAGTAATTGAGTGGTATAAAGAGACTGAAAAAATAAAGTCAAAACTTTATAAAAAACAATTTATAACATTGACTTACTCTCAAATTACAAACGATTTAGAAAACAGTATTAAGTCGTTTTATAAATTTATTGGTAAAAAAATGACTCAAAAATTTCAAAAACAAGTTTCCGATTATGCATCAAAAAAATATATCAAAAAACACCAAAATAGAACCATTGAAGATTATGGGTTTACCAAAAAACAAATTTTAAAAGATTTTGATTTTGTATATCAAGAATACTTTGTATAATTTTCTTTCATGAAATTCTTAAGTTTTATTTTCACAGCTTTATTATTGTTTGCAACACAGCTTTATGCTCATTGTCAAATTCCTTGTGGAGTTTATGATGACACAATGAGAGTAAAGATGATTGAAGAGCATACCTTAACAATCTTAAAATCAATGAATTATATAGCATCAAATCAAAAGGATCTTGAACAGCAAAATCAAGTGACAAGATGGATCATTAATAAAGAAGAGCATGCGCAAGAAATTCAAAATATAGTTAGTGAATATTTTTTAACTCAAAGGATAAAGCTGAAAGACGACTCAAAGGAAAGTAAAGACTTGTATCATGCGCAATTAACTGCTTTACACAATATTTTATTGGATGCAATGAAATGTAAACAAACTATAAATACAAATAATACCACATCACTATTAGACAATTTGAATAATTTTGTTAACTTGTATTTTGATGATCATGGCAAAAAACATTTAAGAGAACTCAATTGAAAAAAAATTTATTACTAATAGTTTTATTTATAGCAATTATATTTTTTGGTAGAATTTTACCTCATCCATATAATTTTACTCCATTAATTGCCGTAACATTACTTTCTAGCTATTCTTTATCAAATAAGTTTCTAGCTATTATGATACCTCTTGTTGGATTTTGGTTAAGTGATTTATTTATGAACAACTATATATATGCAGGATATTTTGCAGAATTTACTGTCTTTAATTCCGGAATGATCTGGACATATAGTGCAATTGTATTGGTTGCACTAATGGGGAGTTCATTTTTAAATAAAATCTCAGCAGGAAAAGTTATTCTTGCAAGCCTGTCAGGATCTACAATTTTTTATCTTATTTCAAATTTTGGAGTATGGGCATTTAGTCCAATGTATGCAAAGACTTTGACAGGACTAGTTCAATCCTATTCTTTGGCGTTACCTTTTTACAGCACCTCATTAATGGGTGACTTTGTTTATTCTGCAATTTTATTTGGTGCTTATCAGCTTGTATTTTCTAAAAACCTAAATTTTTTAACATCACATAGCAAAACTTAAAAGATTTTATTTCATTGGTATTACTTAAATAACTAATTATATTGCTCCATAAATTTTTATTAACTAACAAAGAGAAAAAAATGAGTAACAAAGAAAAAGGTACTGTAAAGTTCTTTAATGACAAAAAAGGTTACGGATTCATCACTAAAGAAGATGGAACGGACGTTTTTGTACATTTCTCTAGCATCGTGTCTGAAAATGACTTTAAAACTCTTAAACAAGACCAAGCGGTTGAATTTGAGATTGAATCTGATGATAGAGGGGACAAAGCAGTCAATGTATCAGCAGCATAGTTAGTTAGTAATTTCATATCATATTTATTATTTTAGCTTTAGAGATAATGCCTCAGTAGCTCAATGGTAGAGCAGTGGCCTCTTAAGCCATTGGTTGTAGGTTCGAGTCCTTCCTGGGGTACAAAGATCATATGAACATTCATGATAAAAATATTGTTATTACTGGCGCAGCAAATGGAATCGGTTATGCGCTTGCTAAGCGTATAGTTCAAGAATCTCCAAAATCAATATCGTTGATTGATATTAGTAGTTCGTTGAATGAAGTTGCCAGCTCCATGAACGCAGACAGTTATGTCGTTGATGTTTCAAATGAAAATGATTTTCAATCTGCTTTAAATAGTATCATTGATAAAAATAATTCGATTGATTTATTCTGCTCAAATGCTGGCATACAGCAATTTGGAACACTAGAAACTTCAACAAGTGATTGGCAAAAAAATTGGGATGTTAATGTTATGTCCCACATTCATGCAGCTAAAGTACTGATTCCTCATATGCAAAAACAAGGTTCAGGATACATTATGTTTACTGTATCTGCTGCTGGTTTATTAAATATGCCTGGAGCTATAGCTTATGCAACTACAAAGCATGCTGCAATGGGCCTAGCTGAAAATCTTTCAATTATGTATGGAGATGATGGTATTAAAATTTCTGCCTTATGTCCTCAATTAGTCGATACTGAAATGGTCAGATCATTTGGAAAACTACCTGAAAATCATCCATTATTAAAAGATGGGTTATTATCAGCTGATGTAGTCGCCGAAGAAGCTATTAAAGGCATTAACAAAGAGAAGTTCTTAATCTTACCCCATAAAGAAGTAGCAAA
>Ga0129342_1000392_pt1 | contig 18519 bp, 24 predicted proteins | sample CPBDNA_5_FD_94426 | JGI IMG/M metagenome (GOLD analysis project Ga0129342, IMG submission 94426) | Freshwater to marine salinity gradient microbial communities from Chesapeake Bay, USA - CPBay_Sum_15_0.2_DNA | ecosystem: Environmental > Aquatic > Marine > Coastal | place: USA: Chesapeake Bay...
AAAAAGAAAATATAAAAAACCAAGATAATAATTTATCAAAAAACCAATTTGTCGACATTGATACCTTTAGAAGATTTACTGATAAGATAGAAAACCTTCTAAAGAATATGATTATTGCTGATATTGATGAGTTAAGTTCACATAGCTCAAACTCTCTTACTATTAAGTTACTGGAAAAAGGTTTCTCAAAACAGATTATTTCAGATTTTAAAAAGGAATTATTGATAGATGAAAACGTTGATCCAGAATTAACATTCTATCATCATTTATCAAAAAAATTAGTCGAGCCATTCGAAAATAATGTTTTAAATTCAGATTTGATCTTTATAAATGGTCCAAGTGGTTCAGGAAAAACTACATTATGCTCAAAGATTGCTTCTCATATTCTTGACAAAAAATTTGTAGGTAATGATAGACATAAACTTTCTATTGTTAACTTTGCTCCCAAATCATCCAACCACTCTGAACTCATTAATTTTGGGAGACTGTTAAACTTAAATGTAACATCAATTTCTTCACTAGAGGATATTAGTAGTTTTATTGAAGCAAATAGAGGACAAAGAAAATTAATAATAGACGTGTCTCAAGAAAATAATAACACAACAAGATATCATGAATATATTAACAAACTAACATTAAATAAAAATTGTTCAAATATCGTTGCTATTCAAGCAAGCGCTAATAGAAATATGATAAAATCAGTGATTAATTCTTTTAAAAACTCATTTCCAACCGTTGCCCTAACAAAGTTAGATGAATCTCACATTGGAGCAGAAGAGTTATCAATTTTAGGAGAATTAAAGTGTAAAATTGGTATTTTGTCAGGATCAAGATCAATAATAGGATCATTAGCTTTTGCTAAAAGAGAAGTTTTGGCACAATATATGAAAGACATTAGTTTATAGACCTTTAAATTAGGATTAATTATGACTACTACAATTGCAATTACTTCTGGGAAAGGTGGAGTAGGTAAAACAACCATAGCTGTTAATATAGCGCTAAGCCTTGCTTTGCAAAATAAAGAAACACTGCTACTAGATGCTGATCTAGGTATGGCTAATGCTCATATCTTATTGGGCATTAATCCTAAACTTTCTTTAGAAGATTTTGTAACTGGTAATGCTGAATTAGAAAAGGTGATAACTACTACAAAAGATAAATTAAAATTTGTTTCTGGTGGCAATGCCATTAACAATCTTTTAAATTTAAGTGATCTTGAACGACATAAGATAATAAAAAGCTTTAATGATATTTCTAGTAAACCAGAATTCATGGTAATTGACGTAGGAGCTGGCGCTGAATCGTCATCAATGACATTCATGGCATCGGCAAATAAAGTTGTCGTTGTTCTCACAGGTGAGCCCACAAGCTTTATAGATGCCTACACCCTGATTAAAACATCTTTCTTAGATTATAAAATGGATAATTTTGGCATTATAGTAAATATGTCGACCTCACCTCTTCAAGCAAAAGTAAATTTTGAGAAGTTCCAATCCATAACTCATAAGTTTTTAGATGTTAATTTAAAATATTTAGGCCAAGTACCCACATCTCAAAAAATTAAAAATTCTATTATTTCGAGATCACCCTTAATGTCATCAAAGATAGAAGGGACTGAAACAAATGCGTTTAAAGAAATTTCTAAAAATTTATTATTACTAGAAAATAACAAAACAGGCACAATAAAATTTTTTGATAATTAACCCTAATGTATAAAGATTTAAAATGAATAGTTATTCTAAAATTGTAAAACCAGACATTAATCAATTAATTCATGATCATACAAACCTTGTTAAAAAAATTTCATGGCATCTTCATGGAAGGGTTAGTGCTATAATAGAAATTGAAGATATAATTCAAATTGGAATGCTTGGACTCATTTCAGCTGCTCAAAACTATACACCTCAAAATGATGCCTCTTTTGCTTCTTACGCTAGTATAAGAATAAGAGGTGAAATTCTAGATTTTTTAAGGAAAAGTTCTAATTTAGATAGAACAACAATAACAATTAAAAAAAATGCTGAAAAAGCTTCTCGTACTCTAAGAAATAGACTTGGTCGTGAGCCCCACGATTATGAAATAGCTAATGAACTTGGTATAACCCCAGAAAAATATTTTGAATGGAAAAATGCATTTGAAGCTAGTGTTTCACGTAGCTTAGATGATTCTTATGATGAATACTCTAATTGGTTTGTTGCTAAAGACATGAATCCAGAGGAACAAATCAATGATTTTGAGTTGAGACAAGCTCTAAAAAATATTTTAAAAACACTTGATGGCAAGGAAGCACTGATAATACAATTATATTTTGTAGAGGAGCTTAACATATATGAAATAGCTGAAGTAATGGAGGTTTCAACAGGTAGGGTTTCTCAAATCAAAACATCAGCAATAAAAAGAATAAGAGAGAGTTTAAATAAAGAAGTGTAAATTTAAATGCAAAAATTAGAGATGCTTATTAAAACAGTAGATGCCCACTATGATAGTTTACACCAAATAGAATGCCTTTATCTTTCATGTAGTCTTTTGAATATAGCAAGAGGCACTTGCAATATGATGATTGTAAATGAAACAAAAGAATTTAGAAATACAATTACTATACAGATCCAAAGAGCAATTATGTCTGGCAGTATACAAGTTAAAAATGATTTTTTTAAATCATTACAAACTCAACTTGCTATAAAAAATGAACGTCCAGCAAGACTGGAATTGATAATTAATGATAAATTAAATATTAATAAAAATGGTATTTTATTTTTAGATAAAGAATTAACTTCAGAAATAAATGAGTATAAGTTTTTTATACCACTTTTATAAATTCAAAATTTATATTCAATAATTATCCATCAATGAGTCTTTTGGTTATATCGACTTCTGCCTGAAGTAATCGTGATACACCGGAAAAAGCTTGTTGTGTTTTTAACATGGTTACCATTTCAGAAGTAATATCTACATTTGCTCTTTCTAAATTTCCTGCTTCAATTTTACCAAATGATCCATTCATTGGAACACCATAATTAGGTACCCCAGATTTAGCATTATTTTGAAAGCGATTATTCCCTAGTGGTGTAAGTCCAGGTCCATTTATAAACGAAGCTAAAGCAAAACTGCCAATAATTACCTCTTCATCTAATCCATATACAGCTGTTATTTTTCCATTAGGCGCAACATTTATATTTGAAATAATAGAAGTTGTTTGGTCTGAGTTTTGTTTAGTTGTTGGTATTATTAAATTTTTTAAAACCCCCTTTTCATCACCTAGATAACCCATTACTTTCAGACCATCATTTGTAACAACTTCACCATTTGCTGTAATATTAAATGAACCATCTCTGGTAAAAAAAGGAGTATCTATTTGATCTCCTTGAATGACTGGGAAAAAACCTGATCCTGTTATAGCAAGATCAAGAGCTCCACCTGTTGCTTGAAGTGAGCCCTGGCTCATTTGAATACGCGGATCACTAATTCCTACACCTTGACCAGAAAATTTATCGGGGTCAGTGGATTTATGAATAGAATAAATATGTTCAAAATTTGCTGTACTTTTTTTGTAAGCAGTACTATTTGCATTAGCAATATTATTTGAAACAATACCCATTTCTCTTGAGTTTGCGTTTAATGCACTTTTTAAAATTGATAACATATGATTACTCCAATATAATAAAATAGAGCAATTTTTATGCCATTGACTTTTTATGGAATAAAATTTTATAAACAAAGTATTAAATTAATCGTATTATAATTTAATCAATGTAATTTATTAATATCTGGAGATATTTCATTAATGAGTTTATCAACTAAAAGTACAGATTTAATAAAAATTGATGATAAAAAATCAAACCTTCCTATCAAGTTTAATCCTAATGAAATCAATCAGGTTCTGCAGTTAGTTGATAAAGACTTGTTTTTAAAAAACAGAGAAGACGTTAAAAAGTATTTGCCCGACATACTAGGTAGAGTTCTAGCAAGAATCTGGATAGATAAATCATTTAAGGATAGCTTTAAAAAGGATCCTAATAGTGTTTTGAATGAAAATGGAGTTTTTTTACCCGATGATATGATACTTGAGTTTCAAAAACCAAACTCTGACAGACCTAAAATCATAGTTTATGAAAAAAAACAAAATTCAAATTTTAAAATTCGAGTTGTACAATTGCAACTTGTCATGTTAGCAGGCAGATAAAACTTGATATCCTATTTTGACAGCTTCGGGATAAAATTAAAACATATATTCTATACTTTTTTGCTGGTCATTTACTTTTCTTTTACACCACAATCCTTTGCAAATGATAATAATAAAAACCTAGAGAATGTTTATCAACTTCTCCAAGAAAAAAACTTTAAAGATGGTATACAAGAACTTAAAGTTTTAGCAGAAGAAAATAATGTGGAAGCCCAGCTTCTATTATCTAAGATATTATTTTCAGGAGATTTAACACCTCAAGATTTTGAGGCTTCGTATTTTTGGGGATCATCTGCATTACTTGGAGGATTAAAAAAATCGAATATTATAATAGAAAAGTTAAGTGAATACTTAACTGATGATAAAATAAAAAAAATCAAAGAAAATTTAAGAGTTTTTTTAGAAAAAAAAGCGCTGGGAAAAGATAAAAGAGCAATTATTCAAATTGCAAAACTATATGAAACCTTTTTAGAACAGCCAGATTATGTCAATGCTTATACCTGGTATAGTATTGCAGTAGCTCAGGGTATAAAAACAGCTAAAAACAAAAGAGATGAAATTTTAAATGAACTTAACGAGAAAGATTTACTTGAAGCTCAAACATTATCAATTAAGCTCTTTAAGCAAATTAATAATTAATGGAGATATTTATGAAATATAAAGTTCATTGGTTGATTGACGGCCTTGTAGAGGTTGAAGCGGATGACATAGGAGCAGCTGAGAAAATTATAAAAAATAAAATTGAAAGTTTTATAAAAAATAACTCTAAGTTTTTTGAAGAAGTTGGTGCTAAAGCTGTTCAAGGTCAAGCTTATTTACCAGGAACAGATGAAAAGTAAGATGGAGTAAATTTTGTCAATTCATAAAGTAAATAACTCAATATATTATTTTTGTATATTTTTAGCGTTCTCTACTTATTCATCCTTTTCCTTCTCTAAGGGGAAAATATATGGTGAGTCCAAAACACTCTCTAAAGAATATATAAAATACGAAAATTGTAGACTCAAACAAACTTTGATAAATATTAAAGACGGTCAAAAAGATGGTTATAAATGTGTTTATAAAAGACAAGGCAAAGGAAAAGATGTTACAATTTTTCAACCATCAGCGGTTTGTCAAAAATCATTCAAATGCAAAACTGAAATACAGTAGCTAATTTAAAATCACAATATATTTCCTGCAAGGAAGAATTCAATACTATATATAGTATATAAGTCATAATTTATTATTTATTATCAATATGTTATGGATAATTATCTTTTTATGCATTAATATATTTATATGGAAAATTATGAAATTAATATATTACGCAGAAATGGTAACTGGAAAAAGGTTAAACAAGACGACCTTGTAATGAGTGACGATAACGAAAATAATAAAACTGAACAGAAACAAGAAGAATTTGAAAACTTAGATGATAATTTTAGATTTTATTTAAATCAGGTTAACTCAATTATTAATAAACTCGAAAACTTAGAAAAAGAAAAAAATAATTTAAAAAATCAGTTAAAAATTTATGAACAAGAATTCATAAGCAAAAAAACCGATACACAAAATAAAATAGATCAAATGACTCATGAAAGAGAGATAATTGATAAGACTATAAATATAATTAAAAGCTTAAAATCTTTTTAATTTAAGGAGCATATAAATGTCTCAAAATAAGTCTAAAGCCTTAAATGATGCTAAATCTATTTTTGTTGCAAATGTTAAAGGTGGTGTTGGTAAAAGCACACTAGCTATAATGTTAGCTAGAAGTTTAGCTAGTAAAATACCTCCTCAAAATATAACTGTTATTGACACAGATTTGCAAAGAACTACCACTGAGTTTTTGACAATAAGTAACCCCGAAATAAATGTTGAATTTTTGCCTATAACACCAGCTTTTGAAAATACTAATATTTCTCTTGTTCAACAATTCATTAAACAAAATGAATTTAGACCTGGGCATGTTGTAATAGTTGACACACCGGCAGGAAGTTCTCAAAGGCTATGGAATTTAGTTGCTGAGGGGTATTGTGTCTTGATACCTACAACACTTAGTAATGCCGATCTTTCTCCTACAGAAAATTTTATTAGGAGTATTGATAAGGTAAAAGCAAGGTATGGGAAGTCTCATCCACACCTTATAGTATGCCCTAATAAAATTCCTTTTGGACAAAAGGATTTTTCAATTATGGCAGAAAGATTAAATAATCACGATGTCGTAATTGGCCCTCCTCTTAGGGATCTGGCAAGTGTAAGGCATTTCTATAACGGTAAAGCAGAAAATTGGGAGAATAAAACTAATAGTAATGCTCAGTCGGATTTTGAACAATTTGGTTCATTCATTGAAAAATTTGTACTAAATGGTGAGCTAGATAAAATTTATTCTAAGAAAGATACTAGTCAGAACATTATTCCATTTGGAAAAGTTAGTAATTAATTTCTAACCTACACCCTAACTGACTTAACCATTTTTCTGTTGGAATATATGGTAAGTCTATTTTACTTTTTTTATTTTTATTAACTATAATATTTTCAACGAATAAGTTTTCTTCCGTTTTACCATCTATAGGTTTTAAATTAATTTCATTAAGTAAAGCATTCATATATTTTAATACGTCATTAATAAAATTTTGTTTAATGTAACCGTATATAATTATGAATAATAAGGATTAATATTTATGTACAAAAAAACTGCTGAAGACGAAATTTTAAATAAAATCAGTTTAATACTTAATGAATTTGAAGGATATGAAAAACCCTTAGTTAATTCAACTGGTGATATTATAATTAAAAATAAATCTCCCAGAAAACCAAGTAAGGAGAAGTTAGTTTTAACTAATATTTTTAAAAAAATAATTGCTGATGATATAAAAAAAAACAGGGCTTAAAAGCCCTGTTTCGTATTTATGTGAAAATTTGAATCCCAATTATAGGAAAACTTTTACCAAAGGCTGCTCTGATAAATTTAAAACCTCATAAGAACTCATTTCATAAAAAATACTAGACATCAGACCACCTCCTTTACTGTTTGTTAAAATAATAATATTATTAGTAACTTAAAAAAAAAATATTATAAAGTTTTAAAAACAATTAGATAAAACTTGTTTAAAGTAGGATAAAATATCAATGAAAAATAATAAAGAAGTTAAAGCTTATAAAGCTGGTGATATAATTTATTCTCATAATGACCCCGCAGAATTTATTTTTTTAATTCATAGTGGAAAGGTTAGAATAGAGTCTAAGCATGGATTAGAATTGGGAATATTGGAAACAGGAGAAATTTTTGGAGAAGTTGGGCATATCATTGAGTCACCAAGAACTGTAACTGCTGTAGCAGTTACTAATTCATTAATCAGAGTTATAGATGAAAAAACTGTTAAAGAAAAAATGAATAAGGCAGATCCAGTACTGGCAGCAATCGTAAGAGGTTTGTCTCTTAGAATAGGAGATGCAAATGCTTTGGCAGAAAAACACTGGTTAGAGCTCAGCTTATATAAATCCCTTGGTAAATAAATAATAATAAGTTTAAAAAAGAAAGTTATATGGCAGATCAATCACCATCATTAAAATCTAAAGTTATGAATATAAAAAATTTATATTTATATATCATTGGTTTTGTATCATCTTTATTAACGTTATTATTTTTTTATTTTAGCAATCAAATTATTAAGGAAGAAAAAAAAGTAGAAGAAAAGGTCGATATTTATAAAGTAGCCAAAGAGGAAGCTATAAAATTAGGTAGGATGGAACCTGATGAAAAACCAATAGTTCAAGAAATTGGCCCTGACGGAAAAGTTATAATTCCTAGTCTGTCTTATGTAGATATAGGTGGAATGGGAGAAAATGCTAATAAAAGTTTTTGGACAAATATCCCAAACTCAAATTCGTTTATTAGTTTTGATTTAGTGCTTTCTTCTTATCAAGGTGAAAAATTAACCAACTATCTAACAGATTATGATGTTGATTTTAGAAAAATTGTTTATGAAGAAATTAATAAAAAAGAATTAAAGCAATTTGATGGAAGTCAGGGTAAGAAACAACTGCTTGAAGATATAAAAAATGAATTTAATGCTTATCTAGCTAATAAAGAATTAGATCCTGTTATATTTGGTGCTTATTTCAAAGTTTTTGCTATTACTACTAGAGGCTAATTAAAAACTTTATAATCAATTTTCTTGTTTTTATCTAATTTGTTAGTAACTGCGGGCAATGGATATTTTAATCCAGTTGCACAATTAAAAAGTACAACTTTGTCTTGTTTAGTAATTAATTTTTTAGATAAAGCTTTTTCATATGCCCTCATAGTCGCAGCACCTTCAGGACATAAAAAACATCCATCTGTGTTTGCTACTCGATCCCTAGTTTGCATTATTTCTTCATCAGAAATAGCAATTGCAAAACCTTTACTCTCATTTACTGCCCTAATTATTAGAAAATCTCCAACTGCAACTGGCACCCTTATACCAGCAGCCTTAGTATAAGCATCTTTCCATAAAGGTGCATGTTCTTCTCCATTTTCCCAAGCTTTTACAATTGGAGCACATCCTTCTGCTTGAACTGCAACCATTCTAGGGAGCTTTCCTTTAACCCAGCCAAGTTCCTTAAGTTCTAGAAAAGCTTTCCACATTCCAATTAACCCGGTACCACCTCCTGTTGGATAAAATATTATATCAGGGAGCTCCCAATTTAACTGTTCCGCTAATTCAAGACCCATGGTTTTTTTACCTTCAATTCTATATGGTTCTTTAAGAGTTGAAACATCAAACCAGCCCACTTCTTCTTTACCCTCTCCAACTATTTTACCACAGTCATTAATTAAGCCATTTACTAAGAAGGTTTCAGCACCTAAAGACTGTATTTCTCTTATATTTATATCTGGGGTATCTTCTGGACAAAAGACCGTTGACTTAATACCCGCATGGGTTGCATATGCAGCCATTGCTGCACCTGCATTACCATTTGTTGGAATTGCAAGATGATTTAATTTAAATTGTTTTGCCATAGATACGGCTAAACATAATCCCCTAGCTTTAAAAGAACCTGTTGGAAGACGTCCCTCATCTTTTACTAAAACTAACCCTTTATCTTCTTTATTATAATTTACAGAGTTTTTTAACTTAATTAATGGGGTTATTATTTCTCCAAGTGTTACTCTATCTTCAGGATTTTTAACAGGTAACAGAGGTGAATAACGCCAGAGTCCGTCTATTTTGGAATTGGAGATTTCTTCTCTACTTATTTCTTTTTTAATTTTTTCTAAATCATAACGTACTAATAAAGGTCTGCCTACTTCTGATAGCCCTTGTATTTCATTAGCTGGGTATTTTTTACCCGTCATAGAGCATTCGAGATGTGTTACATAATATTTATTCATTTAAAACCCTAGCTATTTAATGATTTTTTCCAGAAATAATATCAATCATGGCTTTTGTTACCTGTTTAGTTGAGCTTTGACCTCCAAGATCTCTAGGAAGAAATTTATTATCAGAGGTAAGTTTTTCAATGGCAGACATCAACTTTTGAGCAGCTTTAAGTTCTCCTAAATTTTCTAGCATCATTACAGCTGACCAATAAGAGCCAATAGGATTAGCAATTCCTTTACCCATTATATCAAATGCAGATCCATGAATTGGCTCAAACATTGAAGGATGACGTCTGTCTGGGTCTAAGTTAGCAGTAGGAGCAATACCCATGGAACCCGACAAGGCTGCCGCCAAATCAGTTAATATGTCAGCATGAAGATTCGACGCTACAACTGTATCAATACTTTTAGGGTCTAAGACCATTCTTGTGGTCATAGCATCTACAAGCATTTTATCTGTTGTAACATCTTTATAATCTTCTGAAATTTCTTCAAAAATTTCATCCCACATTACCATGCCATGTCTTTGCGCATTAGACTTAGTTACAAGTGTAAGTAATTTTCTAGGTCTGGAGCGAGCTATTTCAAAAGCAAATTTCTGGATTCTCTCTACACCTTGTTTTGTAAATAGTGTAATATCCATGGCTGTATCATGACTGTAACCTTTATGACTTCTTCCACCAATTCCAGAATATTCACCTTCTGAATTTTCTCTAATAAATGCCCAATCAATATCTGTTTCACCTACATCTTTTAGTGGTGAACCTATTCCAGGAAGCAATCTTACAGGTCTTAGATTAGCATATTGATCAAGTCCCTGACATATTTTCAATCTTAATCCCCAAAGGGTAATATGATCTGGGACCTCAGGATCACCTGCCGAGCCAAAATATATAGAATTAAAATTTTTAAGTTCCTCTACGCCTTCTTCAGGCATCATTACACCATGTTTTCTATAATAGTCAGATCCCCAGTCAAATTCTGTAAACTCAATTGGTAGATTAGTCTCCACCTTTGAAAGAGCTTTTAAAACTTCAACACCACTATTTATAACTTCTGTACCAATACCATCGCCAGGTATTACGGCTATTTTATACATCTAAGAACTTCCATTTTGATTAATTTATTATTAAAAAAGTTTTAATTAGTATACTAATAAGGTTCATATATTTTAATTATTGAATATAAATACTTACATGAGTTCTTTTTCAAATATTTTTAAAACTCCTCGACATTCATATATGAAATTAATTTGTATTTCTATTATTTTTCTTCTTCTGGCACCGATAATTTCTATTATTTTCTCAAGCTTTGAAAACACTTTTTCTTTATGGATACATTTGATTAATACAAGATTGAACATTTACTTATATAATACTTTTATTCTAATGTTAGGCGTTGGTTTGACAACATTTATCATTGGGGTAAGTCTTGCTTGGTTAGTATGTCGGTATGATTTCTTTTTGAAAAATATAATTGAGTGGGCTTTGTTGCTACCACTTGCTTTGCCATCATACATAGTAGCTTATTGTTATACAGATTTCCTAGAATATAGTGGTTTTCTTCAAACTGTTCTTAGACATATTTTAGGTTTCAATTCTCCAAATGAATATTATTTCCCTGAGATAAGATCATTAGGAGGAGCAATATTTGTAATTTCTTTTGTATTATATCCTTATGTGTATTTGATAACAAAAGTAGCTTTTAAATCAACACCTGCATCATTATTAGAATTAGCTGAAATTAATGGTAAGAAGCCATTTTATTCGGTGGCTTTGCCACTCGCAAGACCTGCGATAATTGCAGGTCTATCATTAGTGTTAATGGAGACTATTTCTGATTTTGGAACCGTAGATTTTTTTGCTGTAGAAACAATTACATTAGGAATTTTTAATCTATGGCTTGGAATGAATAATCTAGCTGCAGCTTCTCAACTAGCAATGGTTGGTTTCACATTTATTCTAGTTCTATTTGCTTTAGAGCTCTCTGCAAGAAAAAAGCAAAGATTTAATGACACAAAGATAAATATCTATAGAGGTTATAACAAAAAAATTTCAAGTATGAAAAGTTTCTTTATTTTCTTAACTTGTTTTATTCCAATAATAATTGGTTTTTTAATTCCACTTTTCATTTTAATTTTTCATTCAATTAATTACCTAGATTTAGAAAATTTTAATAACTTGGTAAGCATTTCTTATAATTCTTTTTTAATCAGTATTATAACCTCTCTAGTCATTGTTACATTATCATTAATTCTAGCTGTTGGTTTAAAATTTTATAACTTTAAAGGAATGAGTTTTTTTTCAACCTTTGCTGGAATTGGATATGCTTTTCCAGGCATAATCATAGCCTTAGGCACATTATTCTTTGTATCTTTTATTCAAAATACGACAAACTCATTACTCTTTTTTTTAGATATTAATATAGAATTAATTTTAATTGGATCATATTTTATTTTGATATTTGCTTACGTTTCAAGGTTTAATGCCGTGGCATTTGGTGCTATTAATAGTGGTATTGGAAGAATTCCTCCTAATATGATGGAAGCAAGTCTAACGCTAGGAAAGCCTTTTTGGTTTAGTTTTAAAAAAATTATACTGCCTCTTATTAAGCCATCATTATTAACTGCCTTGATTTTAGCCTTCGTAGATATAATAAAAGAGTTACCAATTACCTTACTATTAAGACCTTTTAATTTTGAAACCTTGGCAACTTATGTTTATCAATATGCCAATGATGAAATGCTTGGAAGAGCTTCAGGAGCAGCACTATTAATAGTTCTTATTGGTCTTATCCCCATCCTTTTTATAAATAATGTAATTAAACAAAAAACAATTTAATTGTTTTGTAAATTATATTACTTTAGATTTATTCTAAACTATGGACTTATAAATGGCTCATCTTTACGAAAAATGTATAAAAAATGGATTACGGATGACCTTGCCTAGAAAAATTATTCTTGAGGTCATTGAAGATTCTGAAGACCACCCAGATGTAGATGAGCTTTACAGGCGAGCAGTTTTGAAAGATAGATCTATTTCAATAGCTACTGTTTATAGAACTATAAAGCTATTTGAAGAAGCAGGCATCATTGAAAAACTAGATATTGGAGACGGAAGAGCTCGCTATGAAGAGGCTGGCGAACACCATGAACATTTGATTGATATAGAATCTGGTGAGATTATTGAGTTTCAAAATGAAGAATTAGAAGAAATGAAAAGGCAGGTTGCACTTAAAATGGGTTATGAACTTGTTGATCATAGATTAGAACTATTTGGTAAAAAAATAAAATCATAATAATTTTTATATTCTAACTATATTTATGGATATTTGGTAAAATTATATCAAAGAAACGGTTTACCACCCTACCTCATCAATAATCATCTGTGCTTTATTAGAGTTCTTAGCAATCTCACTTATTGGTAAGTTGTCAGCCTTAAATGTTCCCCATTCCATTATTTTACCATGAAGCTTTACATTTGGATTTACTGGATACTCAAAATTAATTTCAGAGTAAATTTTTTGAGCTTCTGGCTCAGTGAGCCACTCTATGAATTTTAATGCCTCTTTACTATTTTTAGAATACTTAGCTATAGCTGCACCAGAAATATTTATATGCTGTCCTCTATCTTCCTGATTAAAAAAAATCACATCAGTATCCTCTGCCCATAGTTTTTGTTCTGGATTTTGATCATTAAATTTCATTAATGCAAAATAATATGTATTCATAAGCACAATATCACATTCACCAGAATAAATAGCTTTAGCTTGAGCTCTGTCATTACCCTTAGGTTTTCTAGCAAAATTAGAGACAAATTCTTTAGCCCATTTTTTGGCTTTTTCCTCACCATGATGAGAAATTAAAGAAGCCATTAATGCTCTGTTATAAGGATGACTTCCTATTCTAGTACATATTTTATTTTTAAATTTTGGGTTGGCTAAATCTTCTATAGTTTTAATTTCCTCTCGGTTTACTCTTTTTTTTGATATACCAATTACCCTAGCTCGAGTAGATAGACTGACCCATTTATTTTCTGCGTGTCTGAGATGTTTAGGCACATTTCTATTTATTAAATCTGATTCCATAGTTTTAACTAAATCCATATCTGCTAGCTCAGATAATCTAGAAACATCATCGGTCAAAATAATATCAGCAGGTGAGTTTTTACCTTCTGACTTAAGTCTTTGTGCCAAACCTTTTTGAGCATGCAAAATATTAAATTTAATATTAAATTCTTTTTCATATTTTTTGGTAAAAGGTTCCAGAAGCGCAGAACTACGATAAGAGTAAATGTTTAATTCTTTCGAATTAGCTCTTTGAATTCCTATAAATATAACAGTGAAACTTAACAAAATATTTAACAAAAAAAATAAGCTTTTTTTCATTATGATCTCACCTCATAAATTGACACTGATAATCATTATCAAAATCATTATTAGTGTCAATTATTTTTTTTAACCCCCGCCAATTAATATACCAGCAGCTAAAACAAGTGATCCTCCAAAGACAACCTGGAATATAGCTTTAGTAAATTTTATTTTCATATATTTCGTTTGTATCCAGGCAATGGCCCAAAGTTCAACTAAAACAAAAACCATAGCTATAACTGTAGCTGTATAAAAATCAGAAATTAAATAAGGTAATGCATGCCCTAAACCGCCAAGTGTTGTCATAATACCCGAGGCAAAGCCTCTTTTAACGGGAGAGCCTCTTCCTGACAAAACTCCGTCGTCATGAACTGCTTCAGTAAACCCCATAGATATACCAGCACCAATAGAAGCTGCTAATCCAACTAATAACGTTGTATGACTGTCCTTAGTAGCAAAAGCAGTTGCAAAAATAGGAGCTAATGTTGAAACAGACCCATCCATTAATCCTGCAAGGCCAGGTTGCACCCAAGTTAATATAAATTGTTTTTCATCTTTTTTAATTTCATCATTACCTGTTGAAGACGATTCAATTTTAGAGAGTTTTAAGGTTGCGTTATCACCATGTTTACTTTCAATTGCTGCTAAATCACCAAGTAATTTTCGTATATCAGGGTCTGTAGCCTTTTGAGCTGCATCATAATAAAAATTTGCGGCATCATCTTCCATTTTGACTATTTCTTTTCTTACAATAGACAAAGATAAATTTTTTTTAAGCCACAATGGAGGTCTTGAGTAAAAGCCACTAACATGTTCACGTTTTATAAAAGGTATTAAATCACCGAATTTAGTTTTATATAAATCTAATAAAAGTCGACGATGTTCATTTTCTTCATCACACATTTCTTGAAACATTTTAGATGTTTCAGGAAAATCTTTAATAAAATAAGATGCATATTGCTGGTATATTTTAGAGTCTTCTTCTTCTGCAAAAATTGCTAAAGAAAGCACTTCTTTATCAGTTAGTTTATGGTATTTTTTTTTATTTGAAAAAAAAGCAGGCACTTGTATCTCCATTCAAACATTAACATACATGGAATTTTAATTCATTACTTTTGTCGTTTTTAAATTATCAAATAGGTTAATCATGTTTGTTAAAGTAAAAATATATAAAAACTTAACTAACTTTTAATTGTAGAGTAATACAAAGTTCAGATATAATTACTTAGGTTCTTTAATTAAAAACTCTAATTTTCTAGAAAGAAATTACAATAATGCATAATTTTACAATAGCTACCGTTCCAGGAGATGGAATTGGAAAAGACATAATAAAATCAGCTATAAGTTTAGTTAATCTCTCTTCAGAAATTGTGACCGGCTTTAAATGTGAATGGGAAATGATTAAGGCTGGGGCTGAATATTACTCTAAAAATGGTGCTGATGTAGAGCCTGGGGGAGAAGATAAAATTGATAAGGCTGATAGTATTTTTTTAGGTGCGATAGGACTACCATCTATAAGATATCAGGATGGGACAGAAATATGCCCTCACCTTAGATTTAGAGAGATATTTGGCTTATATGCCGGTGTTAGACCTGTTAAAGCCTATCCTAATATAACAAATAGATTAAGCAATCAATTATCAAGTAAAATCGACCTGGTAATATTAAGAGAATCTACAGAGGGTTTGTTTTATACAGCTGCAGTTCACAATAGATGTCCTGTTGACAATGATAATGAAGTTCAAGACATTATGCGCATTACAAGAAATACAACAGAAAAATTACATGATTTTGCATTTAAATTAGCACGCCAAAGAAAAAAGAAAGGGAAATTGGGAAAAGTAACTTGCGTGGATAAAGCAAATGTTTTTCGTTCTCAGGCATTCTTTAGAAAAATCTTTGATGAAAGAAAAATTAATTTTGAGGATATACAATCTGAACATTGTTATGTAGATGCTATGGCGTTAAATTTAATAAGAAATCCTTGGGAATATGATGTTATGGTCATGGAAAACATGTTTGGTGATATTCTTTCTGACCTGGGAGGAGGTCTGGTTGGAGGAATGGGAATGGCCTCATGTGCAGAAATTGGTGATAATCACGGATTGTTTCAGCCTGCACACGGAAGTGCACCAGATATTGCGGGACAAGATAAAGCTAATCCATTAGCAACCATACTTAGCTCCACACTTATGCTTGATTATTTATCAGAGAAAAAGAATTGTATAAATGCAGCTAAAAGCTCAATTTTAATTGAGACTGCAATAGAAACTGGATTTAAAAGAAACGAACTAAGACCTATGGAATTTGGTGGTGATATGGGTACCCAAGCCGTTACAGAAGTATTAATAAAATTATTAAAAGACAAAGACGTTCAAAACGAAGCATTAAATTAATCGAAAGGGAAACAATTGATGTTTGTAATCACTGTTAAGTTTGTAATACATGAAGAATTTATAGAAAAATTTAAACAAAGAATTTTGAAACAAGCAAGGGACTCTCTCCAATTAGAAAAAGAATGCCACGAATTTGATGTTTGTCACGACCCTAATGATAAAACTATTGTTTTTTTATATGAAACATACACAAATAAAGAGGCCTTTGATGTTCACTTGAATAGTGAACATTATAAAAGTTTCAATGAAGAGGTAACTCCATGGGTTAAAGAAAAAATAGTTACGCAGTTAGTAAAACAAGAATTATAATTTAGGTTTTAGATTTATGAAATTAGGTATAATAGGCGATGATTTTACGGGTTCTTCAGATATTGCTAATAATCTAAAGAAATCCGGCATGCAAGTATCTATGTATGCAGGTATTCCACAATCAAATGCTAAAGACGAACAAAACCAGTTAACGGACGCAATTGTAATAGCCCTAAAAACAAGAACAATACCTATAGAGCACGCTATAACTGAGAGCTTAAAAGCTCTTTCTTGGTTAAAAGAATGTGGGTGCAAACAATTTATTTTTAAATACTGTTCTACATTTGATTCAACAAAAAAAGGAAATATTGGCCCAGTTACTGATGCTTTAATGAAAGAATTAAAGACAGATTTTACTATAGCTTGCCCATCATTTCCAGACGCAGGAAGAACTGTTTATAATGGACACATGTTTGTTAATGGCGTTCCATTAAATGAATCAGGTATGCAAAATCATCCTCTTACACCGATGACCGATCATAATCTAGTTAGATGGCTTAATTATCAAACCGAAGGGAATGTGGGTCTTGTAGATTCAACTTCAATCGCAAACGGCGTAGATAGTGTCATTGGTAAAATTAATGAATTAAAAAACAATGGTTTTCAATATGCCATTATTGACACCATTAAGAATGAAGATTTCGATATTATATGTAATGCGGTAAAAGATTTACCCCTCCTTACTGGAGGATCTGGAATTGCACTAGGCTTACCACAAATTTATAAAGATAGAGGATATCTGTCTGAATCAAACTTTAAAATACCAGAAAATAATTCTAATGCTGTAATCATGTCAGGTTCATGTTCAAGTGCGACATTAGAGCAAATTAATATTTATAAAGAAAATAATCCTTCATTTTATGTAGATCCTGATAATATTATGAATAACCAAGACTTACTTGAAACTGTTTTTGATTGGATTAAAGAAAATGAAACAAAATCGCCATTGGTATATTCATCGTCTGAAAGCAAAATAGTTACAGAAAAACAAAGTCAGTACGGCCAAGAGATTTTAGCAGATAAAATTGAAGTTTTCTTTGAAAAATTGTCTAAGAAACTTGTTGAAGATAATTTTGGAAGATTTATCTCTGCAGGAGGGGAAACATCAGGCGCTGTGATAAAAGGTCTAGGTGTTCAAGAGCTAAAAATTGGTGAAGAAATTTCACATGGTGTTCCAGCTCTATGGTCTCCAGACTCTAATGGTAAAAAACCAATTTCAGTTACTCTTAAATCGGGTAATTTTGGACAAAAAGATTTTTTTAAACGTGCCCTTAATATACTTTAGATTTTTGCAAATTTCTTCAAAGCATTTGTAAATGTTAGCCCCTTCTCCATTTCACCCATTGCTTTTTTATCATCTGCCGAAAATCGCTCTGAAGCTTCAGTCACATCCTTAATATGTTCGATGGGAATACATAATATCCCTGTACCATCAGCAACAATAACGTCACCTTTTCTAACCCTAACACCTGCGCAAATTATTGGATCATTAATAGATAAAACTTTAATTCTTGTTTTTCCTGGGGTAGGGACCATGTGCTTAGAAAATGCAGGAAATGCAAATTCAATTATTTCTTCTCTATCTCGAATTCCACCATCTACAACTAATCCTCCTATTCCTTTCAATTTAGCAGCGTAAGATGCCATTCCGCCCCAAGTAGAAACCTGAGCTCCATTATTTGCAACCACAATAATATCACCAGGGTTTGCTGCATCAATCATATGCCCTACTTTAAAATCTTCAGTAGGAAAACTACCAAAGGGTCCTGTTGTCTCCTGAACAGTGATTGCTCTTCCAACCATTGTCATTCCAAAACCAGCTGGGGATAAATCATTCATCACACCATTGAAACCTATATCGTCTAATGCGTTTGCAATTGTTGGTGTTGCAATCTTTTTTAATCGTTCCATCA
>Ga0129342_1000393_pt1 | contig 18514 bp, 27 predicted proteins | sample CPBDNA_5_FD_94426 | JGI IMG/M metagenome (GOLD analysis project Ga0129342, IMG submission 94426) | Freshwater to marine salinity gradient microbial communities from Chesapeake Bay, USA - CPBay_Sum_15_0.2_DNA | ecosystem: Environmental > Aquatic > Marine > Coastal | place: USA: Chesapeake Bay...
CTCTTGCCTGTCCTACGACCTGCAGCTATGACCTTGAACCTAGAGTTATCAGTCCAGACTTCTTGCTGCCAAGGTAGCAGCTTAATCTTCAGATCTGACATCTATAGTCTCGTATTCAACGTCTTGGATATCTTGATCTTCTTCCTCTTCCTGCTCAATGATTGCTTTCTGATCCCCAACCATTGAAATGCTAATAGATACGCTACCACGCCTAGCATCCTTGTCCTTCTCGAAAAAGGATACTGGCAACATCCTGTCCATACACATCTTTAAACAAGCAATCTGGTCCTTATCCGTATCATCCAGTGCCTTCTTTACTACAGTGTTTATTACTGTTTCACCACTAGTAGTCAGCAACCTAGCATAGAATTCTTTTATTCTAGCTGCTTCTCCGGGTGGTCTTCCGACAACACCTCTATTCTTTTTAGCTTCTACTTCAGTCTTTCGAGGTCTACCACGTCCTCGTTTGACAGGACTTTTAAGGGACAAAACGTTTATCCTTATTTAGTTATTATTTAAATCTATGTAGTTTTAAGACGGGATGTGATGGTGGTTGTTGTTCACAGTGTCTCTTAGTTCTACATAGTAGCGGTTATTATAGCATATTTTTAGAGATTTGTCAAGTCTTTTTTATTGTAGGGATCATTTCTCTACTAGATCTAAACGATAATTTCACAGTCTATTTCACATTAAATAGCTCTAAACGTAATATATTGATTATAAAGCTCTTTCTTTAGTTAATTTTTAACTAATTTATGCAGTATTTTGCTTAATTTACCTCTTTTTTGTGTCTGTTAGGGTATATATAAATAAAACATACCCAGTCTACCCCTCCCCCGGTCTAAGTTATCTACAGGATATTCACAAATGTGGACAGATTGTGGATAAGTTTATATGTTTCACGAGATGTTTCACAGTTATCCACAATTCATCCACAAGTTATCCACAGATTGTGCATAGATTGTGAATAAGTTGATGGGTTGACCTGAGTTATCCACAAAGTTATCCACAGGTTGAGTAGTTTTGGTAGGTGTGAGTGTTTGTTTAGTACCATTTCAGAGACTTATCCACAGACTATCCACAGTTTGTACACAAATACACAGGCTGACAAGATCCTAAAATAAAAAGTTTAGGAGGGTTCAGCACTGGTCGATTATTGGCTGCTTGTATCGCTGTTCTACAGCCTCACAGAGGCACGCTGTAAGCTCTGAACGTCTGAGGTTAGCTGAGAAGCTCTGAGGCTCTCTGAGGGCTTCTGAGTGGTTCTGCTGGGTTCTATGGGTAAAGGGAAAGATCTCAAGGCTTGAGGGTTCAGAGGAGGCAGAAAAGAGACAAGAAAAAATAATTTAAAAAATATTTAAAAAAGTTGTTGACAAGGTGTTTTGATTGTATATACTGGGAAGCATAGAAACACAAAACAAGGAGATTAAAATGAATAGCTCAAATATATACGAACTTTATATAAACCCAGTATATAGAAATGGTGGGACTGCTGGACCAGTTGACGAGTTGGACGATATTTTCGGGTATGATGCTGTTGTTGGTGGCATCAACATTGACACTAATATTGAGGAGTTGAAAGACTGCCCAATGATGTTCGCTGGCAACACTAAGAAAGAAGTTATCGAGTACGTTATAAAGTATCTCAAGGACAAAGGATTAACAGGTAAACTACGATTAATGAACAAATAACACTTGACAACTAAAGGGGCAGGTCTTAGAATCTGCCCTACTTAACCAAAAACAAGGAGCTACAAATGATTACCAAAGCACAAAAGAAACTTATCGCAGACGCTTACAACAGTTTTAGAGGTTTAGACAACATCACGCACACAGCCTACAGAGACGAGATTTTTAACCTTGAAAAGAAATACGAGAAGCAACACAGAAATTACTGTTCTGGTCGTGTCTTTGGTCTGAGTGTGTCAGACGCTGCCAAATATTGGACTGTTCGCCATCTCATAGACGCTTTCAGAGATCCTGAGACTTACACAACCAAAGATTATTTGCACGTCAAGAAGAGCGTTTTCAATGCTCAGGCTGTAGTCCTTAACTATGGTGATAAGATGGCCTCAATGGTTGAAGGTTTCAACGTTGAAGCGTTTGACGCTCTTGACTATTCAGACTTGGCGGAGGCTTAATTATGGAAAAATTAACATTCATCAGCAGCAAAGCAACCGAAAGAGTTGTCGAGCATAAATATCTGTGGGAACAAACCTATAAAACCAAAGAAGGACATGACCCTGTAAAACTTGCCTACCAAATAGAGGTTGACGAATACAAGTTAGAGCCGTCCTTGCTGTTTTGGCTAACTGATGTTCGAGAAGACGGAGACGATTTTGTAGAGCATCAAAAGATCGCTGTAAACGCTAGGGGTGAAATTGTCGAATGGCATCGATTACCGTATCAAGTTAAACTCGTTTTGAAAAAACTCAATTTTAAAAAATTAGAAAATGTCAGCGTATACATTGAGAAGGAGTTTGCAAAATGCTGAGAGATCTAGTATATTTCGTACCTAGAGCAGGGCTTGTTTTATTCTTGATTCACTTATTCATGCTTTTAATGGAGGGCTTACAATGACCACAGAACACAACCACGGGGCAAATTTTGGGCGCAAGATTGACGGCTGCCCACGATGCGAAGAACTAAAAGCTGGGGCTTCTCCTGTCTCTTGGAGCTGGACAAAGCGAGCAGCAGAGCAAAGACAACTCCAAGCCATACGCAGGCACAACTGCAAAGAATCAAATTGCGGGATTGTCTGCACCTTTGGGGAGTGGTAGCTATGACGAATTACACCATCCAGACGAGCGACAGCCAGCCAGTTTGCACCTTTGAGACACTAGAAGAGGCGCATGACTTTTTGCAGTTCTACCGCAGCTATTACGCCAAGAAACGGCAACCAGTGCCACATGACTATCAAATCATGAAACACACAACCACCACCACAAGCGAGGTTGTCAAATGATGCGTTTATTGGCTGGCATATTCTTGGGTTTTATGGTTTTTGTTAGCGTCTCAGTTTGTGCGATGTTGATCTTTGGGGCGGTCAGTAGTTTATTGTAATAAAATTGTCATAAAAATGCTGTATAGTTAGAAATGGGACACAGTTTTTTAAAAGGAAAAAAAGTTATGATTTATCAACGCTTTAAGTATTTAGATGAAGAAGTCAAGCAATTAAATCGCTGGATTTTAGAAGATCCAGAACACGCACAAGAATATTTTGAAGAGTTGCAACAGATCCAAAATAATGCGCTGTGGGCTTTGCTGGTTGATGGTTTTGTCCATGAAACTTTTGATACTGAAGACGATGCAATCGACGCTTTTAGGGATTATAATTTTCAGCACCAGCACGATATCAGGCACGGCGCTGTCAGTGTTCATATAGAAAGGGTGATTCAATGACAAACAAAGACCAGACACCGTTCCAATGCGGTCAAACTGATGCACTTTTTAACAAACCGTTAAGCCCTCACTTGATCCAAGACGGCACACGGTACGAGGTTTCAACCGTCGAACAGATAAAGCAATACATCGACGGATATAATGACAGTAAACAATTTTACGGAGATTGAAGACATGCCAAAGCTAGTTATTAAGCGTTACAAGTTCAAAGCCAAAGACGGTTCAATAGATGTTAAAAAATGGCCGTTTCCTGACAACCAACACCAAAAGCAGACAATCGCAGAGCTTTTGAAAGCACCCAAAAAGGAGGTTTGATTATGTCGAACGAGTACAACGAGCAAATAAAAGACAATATCAGGCAGTTTGTCGATTCGCTGGACGATTACAGCGTCGTGTCTCACTTTCAAGAGCTGTCACCATCTCGCAGCCTTGAAGAGTGGGACGAGGTGAGGCGGGACGATAGCTATCGAATGGCTTTATGTGACAAACTATACAGCAACTACAACCATACGGAGGACGCATGCTAAACCACGAAACATCTCTAAACGACATTTTAGACAACTTAAAAAACACTTTAATCAATGACTTAGGAGGTTATGACTTATGCGATGTATATCATGCGATGAAGCCCTTACGGAGTTTGAATCAACAAGACGTTATGCGGAAACAAACGAATTTGTCGATCTATGCTCAAAATGTTTCAACGAGGTTGACGGCGACTTTTTAACCATTGAACGGGCAGACCTTAAACACGGTAACGACGAGGGATACACCTATTATGGTGTAGAGGAGCTAAATTTTGACAATCTCAAATTTACCAATGACTTTAGCGAGGACAACGACTGATGACAACAGACGACAACGACCAGCAACGATACCAAGCAGAAGCAGACGAAGAAGCCCATCTATACGCTGTTTTAAATGATTTCGCCGATTTACTGGAAGAATACAGCGGTCAATTTGTCATGTTTAAGCTGCTGGAGGTAATGAGCAGCAGAGGATTAAGCCTAAATAGTATTAATTAGTTTTATTTATATTTATTTATTGTTGTTTTTACTAAACAATTCTAATAGTAACTATATAGATATATAAAGAGAGGATCTTTTTATATGGGAATACAACTAAAAGCGCACCAACCTTGTGCAGATTGTGGCTCAAGTGATGGTTTAACTTACTACGATTGGGGGTCATTGTGTTATGTATGCTCTACGAGCCACACACAAGCCCACCACGACACGCAAAGAGGAAATATGACCCTAGTATCCAACAACCCGCAGAACGTCCCAAATCGTCCTGTAGAGCTGCCTATCGAAGGATCTTATGTGTCAATACCAGAACGAGGCTTGACCCGTGCCACCTGTGAATTTTTTGGTGTCATGAGCGATGGCGATAACTTCTGGTTTCCGTACACTGACAAGGACGATAAAGTCACGGCTTACAAGAAACGAGGCGTTAAGGAAAAGAAGTTCTCAATCGCCGGGGACTGGAAAAGTGCTAGATTGTTTGGTCAAAACCTGTTCCCAAAGGCATCAAGCAAATATCTGACCATCTGCGAGGGCGAAATGGACGCACTGGCAGCCTTTCAGATGATGGGGTCAAAATTTGCTTGTGTCAGCATCCGCAACGGTTGTGCTGCAGCCATAACAGACGCACAAACCCATTTTGAATGGATTGATAGCTTTGAGAACATTGTCATCTGTATGGATAACGACGATCAGGGCAAGGGAGCAGCTAAACAACTTGCAGAACTGTTTGGCTCAAAAGTAAAGATGTTCAAATATCCTGACAAGTACAAAGACGCTTGCGACTTCTTACAGGCAGAAGCTGAAAAGGACTTTTTGAGTTGCTGGTGGTCTGCAGAACGGTTTGTTCCTGATGGCATCATTGACGGTTCAACCATGTGGGAGGAGGTATCTAAACCCATTGAGCAGAGCTTAGTTCAATATCCATTCAAGGGCATAAATAACTTGACTTATGGGATACGGGATAGCGAACTGGTTACGATCACGGCTGGATCTGGTCTAGGTAAGTCTCAGTTTGTCAGGGAGTTAGTCTTTCATATTCTGAATAACACAACTGACAATATAGGCTTGATGTTCTTGGAGGAATCAACACGCAAAACCGCCAGATCTCTTATGTCATTGTATGCAAACAAGCCATTACATCTGCCAGACGTTGAATGTACAGAGACAGAACTACGAGAAGCATTTGATGCCACGCTGGGAACTGGTCGTTTGTTTCTGTTCGATCACTTTGGATCAACAGCGATAGACAACATCCTTAATCGTGTTAGGTATCTAGCCAAAGCCCTGAAGTGTAAGTTCATAGTCCTTGACCATGTGAGCATTGTTGTTGCTGCTAATCAGGAAAAGAACCTAGACGAGAGGAAAGCCATTGATGAAATCATGGTTCGTTTGCGGATGTTAGCTCAAGAAACAGGCATTTGTTTGTTTGTTGTTTCTCACCTCAAGCGACCAGACGGCAAGGGACACGAGGAAGGCGCAGCAACATCACTTGCACAGCTTCGAGGTTCTAGTGGTATTGCTACCGTTTCAGATATTGTCATAGGTTTAGAAAGGAACGGACAAGACCCTGACCCAGTGGAACGCCACACAACACATGTCAGGATTCTAAAAAATAGGTTCTGTGGTTTGACTGGTCCTGCTTGTAAACTGTTATACGATTTGCAATATGGAAGACTAACACAAAGAGCAGACGATGAGGACTCGTTATGAGAGAAATAGTTATCGACATAGAAACTGACAGCAAGGCTGCCCGTATCTGGTGTGCTGTAACTAAAGATTTACAAACCAATGAGGTGAACGTATGGACGGAAGCAGAAAAATTACAAAGCTATCTGGAAGATCCAAGTATTTTGATTGGTCACAACATAATAAACTTCGATGCTCCGGTTCTCAAGAGGCTGTGGAACTTGAAGATGGATATGCACCAGTTAAAAGACACACTAATAATGTCAAGATTAGAAGAACCAACACGAGAAAATGGGCACTCATTAAGAGCTTGGGGTCAAAGGTTAGGAAACTATAAACAAGACTTTACTGATTTTGATGGAGGTTTGACAGATGAAATGGTGGCGTATTGTAAGCAGGATGTTGAAGTCACTGCTCAGCTTTATAAAAGAATTAGCAATGATTTACTGGATTGGGGTCTTTCTGTCGATCTGGAACATTCTGTTGCTACCATTATACAGAAGCAGCAAGAGACTGGTTTTAAGCTGGACATCAAACGAGTCATGTCGCTTCTCGTGGAATGGAAGAAGAGACTTAACCAGATTGAAGAAGATCTACAAAAGGTATTCAAACCAATAGTTACATCAAGAGTCAGCGAGAAGACTGGCAAACCATTGAAGGACAAGGTTGAGGTATTCAATCCGGGCAGTCGTAAGCAAATTGCTGAACGTCTTATGGCTCTTGGATGGAAACCTCGTAAATTCACAGATAAAGGAACGGTGATTGTCGATGAGAAAGTATTATCAACTATTGAAATTCCTGAAGCTAAACTCATTGAGGAATACTTACTGCTTCAAAAAAGGATTACTCAGGTTGAATCATGGCTTGACCATGCGGATAGGAACGACAGGGTTCACGGTTCGATCATCACCAATGGAGCAGTCACGGGACGAATGACTCACAACTCCCCAAACATGGCTCAAGTTCCCAGAGTTGGTAATCCATTTGGCGAGGAATGTAGATCTTGCTGGATTACTGATGAAGGTAAAGTCTTGGTTGGTATTGATGCCTCTGGTCTCGAACTTCGCATGCTTGCTCATTACATGCAGGATCAGGACTACATCAAGGAAGTCTGCGATGGTGATATCCATACTGTCAACATGAAAGCAGCAGGACTAACCAGCAGAGATCAGGCAAAAACACTGATATATGCTTTTTTGTACGGAGCTGGTCCTGCAAAGATAGGCAGCATTGTAGGAGGTAGTGAACGTGAAGGTAAGAAGTTGATTGACAAGTTCCTAGACAACACTCCAGCCTTGCGTGAATTGAGGAAGAAGGTTGATCGTTTGTCTGCTAAAGGTTGGTTGCCGGGACTTGATGGTAGGCACTTACTTATCAGATCACAGCACGCTGCACTCAACACCTTACTTCAAGGAGCTGGCGCAATTGTTATGAAACAAGCATTAATTTGCTTGACACAGAGCTTAAAATCTGGTAGAATATTGGGTTCTTTTGTCGCTAATATTCATGACGAGTGGCAAATAGAAACCACGAAAGAACTTGCTGAATCTGTGGGTCGTTTAGGCGTACAGGCAATTCAGGAAGCAGGTCACATACTCGGGCTACGGTGTCCACTCGATGGTGACTTTAAAATTGGAGCTAATTGGGCACAAACACACTAAGGAGAAGTAAATATGGCAAATTTAGATCTAAGTCCTTTTAAGGTTAAGGCTGATATTATGTGGGCTTGTCTTGACACAAAGAATCAAATGTCTGACCGTTATCAGGTTAATCTTTGTAATCTAACGCCTGAGGCAATAGAGAGAATTGAGAAGGCTGGCATTGAAGTCAAGAAGAAGGACGATCAAGGCTTTTTCATTGTAGCAAAGTCTAAGAACTATCCTATTAAGACTGAAATGTCAGACGGATCAACTGTAAATGCTAAAGTGGGTAATGGTTCAAAAGGAGTAGCTTGGATCAAGCCTTATACATACAGCTTTAGAGGTAAGGATGGTGTATCTGCTGGTATTAATAAATTGGTTGTTACTGATTTAATTGAGTACACTGGCTCTGCAGCTCCTGATCTTGAAGACGCTGAAACATTGTAATTGTGTCAATGTCAATGAACAAGGCAAAAGCCCTCATTGACGGAGACATCCTTGTCTATAGGATAGGATTTTCTGTAGATGATCCAGAGGATGAGAAGTTTGCATTATCTCGAATGGGTCATTTTGTTCAAGGTCTGTTGGACTTGGACGGAATAGACTCTTACTCTGGATACATTACAGGAAGTTCTAACTATAGGCAAGAAATTGCTACTGAGAACTCTTATAAGGGTAATCGTGAGAAAGCGAGGAAACCGATACATTACGATTCCCTTAGAGAGTATCTCATGAACAAGTGGTGTTTCAAGTTGATAGAAGGACAAGAAGCAGATGATGCCATAGGAATTGAGGCTTATTCTTTACCTGAAGACGGTTGTTGCATTATGTCTATAGATAAAGACTTAAACATGATACGAGGATGGCATTATAACTTTGTCAAACAAGAGCTGTACTTTGTAACAGAAGATCAAGCAATAAAGAACTTTTATATTCAATTACTTACAGGTGACAGAGTAGATAACATCTCAGGTCTTAAAGGTATTGGGATTAAGAAAGCTGAAAAGATACTGAAAGACTGTAAGAATGAAGATGATTTATTTGCTGCTGTTGTTGACAAGTATGAGAATGATCTTGACATACTAACAGAGAGAGCTAGACTTTTATGGATCAGAAGAAAACCAAATCAATTGTGGACTCCACCCCAGACGTAGTGTACATAGAGTGGGACGATGCTTGTGCTGATGCTGGTTGGGAACTCACAGAGAAGACTGACATTCACCATGTCTCAACCATAGGGTTTGTGGTAGCAGAAGATAAGAAGGCTATTACAATCGCAGTGTGTTGGGCTGGTCCTGAATCTAACTCAAGGATACATATTCCTAAAGGTTGGATTAAGAAGATCAAGAGATTTAAGTTGAAACAACTATTAGGAGGTAACAAGCCATCAAAACCCAAAGTGCAAAAGCAAAAGGAAGAAAACTCCAGCAATGGACTAGGGACAAAATCGTCGAGAAATTTGGCTTTTCCCGGTCCGATGTAAGAAGTACCAGTATGGGTGCTGGTGGTGAAGATATACTGTTTAGTCAAGAGGCAGGTGACAAGTTAGGTATATCAATAGAATGTAAGTCACGCAGTTCTATTGGTGTATATGCTTTCTACTCTCAGGCTATGGATAACACTCCTGAAGGTAGAGAACCTGTCCTTGTTATTAAGCAGAACCATTCTAAGCCATTGGTTGTAGTAGATGCAGAATACTTTATCAACTTACTTGAGAGGGTAAAATGAGACATTTAGTCATTCCTGATACTCAATGTAAACCTAACAACTCTTTTGAACATTTAGAGTGGGCAGGTAAGTATGCAGTGAAGATGAAACCTGATGTCATAATTCATCTAGGAGATCATTGGGATATGCCTAGTTTGAGTATCTATGATGTTGGTAAGAAGTCGTTTGAAGGTAGGACTTATAACGAAGACATCAAAGCAGGTAATGCTGGTATGGATATGTTTATGAAACCTATCATCGAAGAGCAAACAAAGCAACGTAGAGACAAGAAGAAAGTATGGAAGCCTAAAAAAGTATTTCTAATTGGTAATCATGAAGAACGTATTGACAGAGCAATAAACTCAGATAGAAAGCTGGAAGGTTTGATTGGTTATGAAGACTTCAATCTAAAGAAGTACGGTTGGGAGATTCATAATTTCTTGGATGTAGCTGTGATAAACGGTGTAGCTTACAGTCATTACTTTACTTCAGGTATTATGGGTAGACCTGTGAGCAATCCATCATTACTACTTCAAAAGAAACACATGAGTTGTGTCATGGGACATGTCCAAGACAGAGCTATAGCCTTTAGTAAGAAAGCTGACGGTAAAGGTATCACTGGTATCTTTGCTGGTATATTCTATCAGCACGATGAAGCATATCTCAGCCCACAGACTAATGGTTCATGGTCTGGTATTTGGATGTTGAATGAAGTAGATAACGGTAGCTTTGATGAAATGCCTGTATCAATTAACTACTTGAGGAATACTTATGGACACGACTGATATCTTGATGGAACGTGAACAAACTTATGGACGCTACGAGATCGTTAGTAACATTAGTCAGGAGATAAAGCGAGTGATGCACGCATCTCCTAATTATAGGATCATGCCTAACTTTGCACGAGAGAGTATGGACATGATTGCTAACAAGATTGCTAGGATTCTCAACGGTAGTTACTATCACGAGGATTCATGGCGAGACATTAGTGGTTACGCACAGCTTGTAATAATGACGTTGGAAGATTTACATAAGGAACTTGATGATGAACCTGACAATAGATGAACTAAAAGATAAGCTCATGCAGTTTGATGAGACAATCATCATTGAATTGTTAGATCTGACAGCACAAGACATATTAGACAGGTTTGAGGATGTGATAGAAGAAAAATATGACATTTTAGTAAAGGAAATATAATGGATCTTTATCAACAATTTATAGCGAAATCCAGATACTCTCGCTTCTTACCTGATGAGCAGCGTAGAGAGGACTGGGAAGAAACCGTAGACAGATACATGGATTTTATGGCTAAACACCTAGAATCTAAACATGACTACAAAATACCCTCTCAGACCTACGAGGATCTCTCTCAGGCGATTAAAAACCTAGAGGTAGTCCCCTCCATGCGCTCAATCATGACAGCCGGGAAAGCCCTTGAGAGGGACAATACGGCAGGGTATAACTGTAGCTATCTACCAGTAGATGACCCTAAGTGCTTTGATGAGGCTATGTATATCCTGCTATGTGGTACTGGCGTAGGGTTTAGTGTCGAGCATAAGTACGTAGATCAGCTACCAGATGTACCTGAGAAGATGTTTGACTCAGACACTACTGTGGTTGTAGCGGACAGCAAAGAAGGCTGGGCTAAAGCACTACGTCAGGTCATAGCACTGCTTTACTCTGGAGAGATACCTAAGTGGGATTTGTCTAAGATTAGACCAGCAGGAGCTAGGCTCAAGACCTTTGGTGGTAGAGCTAGTGGACCTAAACCGCTACAGGAACTGTTTGAGTTTGTGGTACGCAAGTTTAGAGGCGCAGCAGGACGTAAGCTAACCACACTTGAGTGTCATGACATCATGTGTAAGGTTGCTGAAGTAGTAGTGGTAGGAGGTGTCAGACGTTCAGCTATGATCTCTTTGTCTGATCTTGAAGATGACAAGATGCGTCACGCTAAGACTGGTAACTGGTGGGTTGAGAATCCTCAGAGAGCTTTAGCCAATAACTCTGCTGTGTACAACTGTAAACCAGATGTAGGTCAGTTTATGAATGAGTGGACTAGCTTGTATCAGTCACATTCAGGTGAGCGTGGTATCTTTAATCGTGAAGCTGCACAAGCACAAGCTGAAAAGACTGGACGCAGAGATTCAGATCATGAATTTGGGACCAACCCGTGTTCGGAAATTATCTTAAAAAAATTCGGTTTTTGTAATCTATCAGAGTGCGTTATAAGAGAATCAGACACTATTTATGATATGGAACGTAAGGTTGAGTTGGCAGCAATCTTAGGAACATATCAATCTACTTTAACACATTTCCCTTACTTGCGTAAGATATGGCAAAGAAACGCAGAAGAAGAAAGATTGTTAGGTGTGTCTTTGACTGGCATCTTAGACAACAAACTATTAGGAGAGAACAATGAACAAACCAAGACATTACTTGGAAGACTTAGGCAACACGCTGTCGAAACGAACCTACAGTATGCAAGCGATCTTAATATTAACCCTTCTGCTTCCGTTACTTGTGTTAAGCCTTCTGGGACTGTTAGCCAGCTTGTTGATTCTGCCAGTGGTATTCATCCGAGACATAGCCGTTATTACATCAGGCGCATACGTGGAGATAAGAAAGACCCTATCACAACATTTATGACAGAGAAGGGTGTACCATCAGAAGATTGTGTCATGAGACCTGAGTCTACTGTGGTATTTAGCTTCCCCAAGAAAGCACCAGATTCTGCTTTGTTGCGTGATGATCTAACAGCTATTAAGCATTTAGAGCTGTGGATGCTGTATCAAAAGCATTGGTGTGAACACAAACCATCAGTCACTATATCTGTCAAGGAAGAAGAGTGGCCTGAAGTAGGAGCTTGGGTATGGAACAACTTTGATGATATTAGTGGTGTGTCGTTCTTACCGTATGATGGTGGTACTTATAAACAAGCACCATATGAGGAATGTACTGAAGAACAATACAATGAGTTACTAGACAAAATGCCAAGTAACATTTACTGGGATGAGTTGATTGAAGATGATGACAATGTTGAGGGCGCACAGCAACTGGCTTGCACAGCAGGTGTTTGCGAGATCTAAATGTTAGAGACAGTCATAGCTTTCTTAGCTCTACTGAACTGTCATCCACAGGACTACGTTATTACGTCAAGTAATAATACGTTCTATCTTGCTGGGGATATTGGTGTGATCTACGTAAAGCCGGGTATGTATAAGGACCACATACTCGTTCACGAGATCTGGCATCACTGTCAATGGCAATGGGCAGGTAAGAAACCCGCCCAGTCCTATGATGAATGGAGACGTAGAGAAGAGGAAGCTATGAAGGTCGAGGATATCTTCCTCAACCTTTCACAGTAGTTACTTAGAACTAAACCCAAAGAGATCTCTGGCATTTCTTCTTAGTCTGTTTAGGACTTGAGAAGATTTGCCTTTCTTTTCTTCTTCTAATAGTTTCTGGTAACTCTTGTTGTTCCAGAACTCTTTTTCAGCTTCTGCTTTCTTACCTAATCTATAGAGAGCTGACCACTTAGGTTGTACGTCTCCTCGATAAGCTAAGTTGACAAGAGCTGCTTGAGCTTTCTCATCTTTAGGATAAGCCTTACCAAAGATCCTCTTCATGTCTGCTGTCTTATCAGCTACAGCTGCCTCGAATCCTTTTGTAAGACTATTAGGAGTGTTGTATTTACCTTGTTGTCCAACACCTATAGCTACCCCACCTGCATCCTTGTATTGAACAGTAGTAAAGCCTTCATCTCTAACAAGTTGAGCTTCTCCTGCTGACAGCTTTCTTCCTAACCTTCTTTCTACTTCTGCAACTGCATTATCTCCAGTAAACAAGACACCCGGAGTATCTCTTAATTCCTTTGCAGTAAATACTTTAGTCATTGGCGCAGCAGTATCTTCTACAATCTCTGGTCTGGTTAGCTCAATAGGAGTAGGAATTTGAGATTCTGGGACTGGAATGATGTTACCCATAGAATCATAGTTTACTTGCTGTATTGGTGCTGGTGGCTGATTTAGTTCAGCTCTGTTAAGCATCCTCTGTTGTTCAGTAGCATCATAATCTATTAAATTTTGATCTACAGCTTGTAGAGCTTCTGCTTGTTGCTGACCTCTCAGAGACCTGTTCATCATTCTCTGCTGTTCAGAAGTATCTAGTTCTTGTAACTGTGGGGTGAAAAGACTCAGAGCTTCTTGCCGTTGTCTTGTTCTTTCTGCCTCTCGTCTGAACAACTCATCATCAACAAGTTTTTTAGTAAAAGGATGACCTATCTGAGTTCTGTCAACAGTTCCTGATCTAACTAACTCAGCAGCTATTTCTTGTCTCTCAATGGCTCTCTCCTCTTCGAGTCTTGCTAGTTCTTCTACTGGTACAGATTTCTCTGGATATCTGTTTCTTAATCTAAGTATCTCAAGATTGTTCTCAATGTCAGCTTGTTTCTGTTCTTCTGACGTAATAGGCTCACCAAATCTAGTTTGACCAAACGAAAAACTAGGAGCATCCTGAGTCCGCCATTTAGGCATATCACCAGCTAGATAAGCATTAGTTACATCTATGACTGGGTTTTGAGACTCTGGTGGTAAACCACGAGTAACAGACTCTGGTGGAACATAGTTAGATGGAGTAAACAAATCTCTTAACATACCTGACATGCCATATACATTATCAGTAATACTTCCATTAGAAGGAGGAGCTACATCTTCTCTCCTTCGTAGGTATTCTGGTATTTCTGGTCTCTTTAAATACTCTGGGATCTCAGTTGGAGTATATTGAAACAAACCACCTTGACTATATCCACCCATACCTTCAGCAGTAGCACGAGTTGGTGACACATCCTCGATTGTCTCTACTCTAACAACATTGCCTGTGTCTCTATATGTAGGCTTTTGTCTAGCCATATATCTACGTCTAGCTTCAAGTATCTCAGGAGTCATAGGCTCACCACGAACCGCACCACCACCGGGAGCTATGTATCTTCCATAAGGATCATTCTCATGAAACTGTTGAATAGGTCCTTTGACACCAATACCTAAACTTCTGAGTTTATCCATCAAACTAGCCATTGTTTTTCCTTAAATGTTTTCACCGATAATGTTAGGAACTAATGCAGAAGCTGCACCTGCTCCTTGATACTGTTGCGCTCCCTGTAGTCTATTAACTAAGTCTTGCTGTGCTGCTAATCTTTCTTGCGTTGTAATACCCGGAGCAGCTATAACTCTCTGGATATCTTCTAACCCTTGTCTTCCTGCTCTTTGTGTTAATCCTTTAGCAGCCAATGATGCACCTGATGCCACAGCTAACGCTGGATTAGCAGCAAAAGCTCCAAGATGTAAGAAAGACATAAGACCATTTGTTCCCGGAGCAAACCTACCTATTCTGTTCATTAAGTTCTGTGAGAAAGAACCCTCAACAAAAGACCTCATTACTTGTTTTTCTTGGTCAGTATAGAAACGCATACTTTTTTCGTTGTTTAGCAATCTACCTATTATTTCTCTGTATTTTATAGCGTTTGGTTGTGCTTTAGCTGCCTCTGTAGTTTCTGCCTTTTTAATTAAATCATCTATTTCTTTAAACTTCCTGTATCTACTGTTGGCTATTCTAGCTACTTGAACAACATTGTCTGTATTGTTGACAAACTTTTTTTCAATCTTATCATCTATTCTATTTATCATGTCAATGATATATAGATCTTTTCCTTTTGAATCATTATACAGTTTGCTTAAATGTTTCTTAGTAGTTTCTAAATCGCTTAACTTTAAGAAACCACCTTCTGCTCTGTTTTTAAGATGCTTAACAGCTAAAGCAGTATGTTTGTAAAAGTCAGGATCATAGACAGATTTATTAGAAGCAAGATCTGTCAAGGTATCATGATATAAATCTTTTACTTCTTGATGAGAGAACTTGACACCAGAATTGTCAACAGCTTGATAAGCAGCGTCTTTAGCATCCTCTAATGCTTTAACAGTTGGATTGACATTAGCTCTTCTCATTTGATTGCGTAGTTTTGCATTACTTATCTTACTGACAACAACCTGTCCAACAGCACCTAATCCAAAACCAAAAGCACCGCCTTGTATTGCTCCTTCATATAACTCATCTGGTTTAGCAGAACCTGCACCGTAAGAAGCACCTGCTGCAGCACCACTAGCTCCTGATACTGCTAGTTTTCTAGCTGTTCCGCCTTTTGACACCAAGTCTGCAATTACTTTAGGTGTCTTTAACACACCAAATGGAACAGCAAAACCACCAGCTAACTCAAATGTCAATGCTTCTAGCGGTCTCTTTTTGGCATACTCATCCATCTTTGCTTGATACTCAGACTGATACTTTCTGTATGCTGTACTAAAGTCTTTACCTTCTGTTATAACATCATCCAGTGCAGCTATAGATGCAAATAACTCATCGCCCCAACCAAATGTAGCACCTTCAGCCACTTTCATTGCTCTTTCTTGAAAGAAGCTCTGTTCTTCTTCTTCTTCCTGTGGTTGATCTGATGTAGCTAATGAATCAGCTTTCTGAGAGAACTTCAACATCTCAGCAGTCTCATCTGGATTAAGACCAATAGCATCAGCATACTGTTCTAAAGATACAGGGTCTTCAGCGTTGCCTTTATAGTCTTTTTCCCACAGGATGTAAGCTAACGCACCGTTAGGTATCTGAGCGTCTTGCTCATTCTCTGCTTTATACTGTTCTAATAGTGTTGGCATGTTATTCTACCTACTGATTTAACTGATTTAATATATTGAATCTTTCTACAATCGAACCTGTATTAGATGATTTTACTTTACCACTAACATCAATACTTTTTTGATTAGGTGTTTTAACTGAACCATCCCAATTATATCCAGACAACTCAGGAGAATAGCCGTATTGTTGTAATGTTTGAGGAGTAAACTTCTTTAATATTCCATTGTAAACTTCCAATACTTGATTAATATTTCTTCTGATGACTGTTGAATCAAGATCAGGATTTAAGCTAGCCAATGAAGCGTTTAGTTGTGCTAATTCTTTTTCTGACACATTACCTAATGCTCCGCCTGTTTTAGATTCATCTCTCATTTGTTTTAGTCTATCAAAACCTACATTACCTTTTAAAGTTAATAGAGATTCTGAAAAAGCTAAAGCACTAGAGCCAGCTCTTGCAATAGGAACAAGTCTTTTTAAGTATCCACCTTTTCCTGAAACTGCGTTTATATAGCCACCTTCTTTTTCTTCTAAATCTAATAAATTTAACGCATCTGTGGCTGCGACTCTAACATTTTGAACTCCTTGTGGAATTGCTTTTTCGCCTTCAGGAACATCAGCATCTTTAGCTTTTATAAGCTCATCTGCTTTTCCAGTTTTGGTACTAACTTGATAAGTAGCTTTCTTATTTAAACCACTATATTTAGCTGGATCTGCTGCCATCAACTGTTCACCAGTAGCAGTAATGAACTGTTCTGGAACATTCTTTCTTAATTCATTAGCAGTGTTTTGCAAAGCAAATGCCTCATCTAACATATCACTCTCAGCCATCTCATTAGCCATCTGAGTCAGCAGTGTAGGATCGTTAAAAGCACCTGCTCCGTATTTACTAATGATTTCTCTTGACTTTCTTGCTCTAGCCAATCTAGGATCTTTTGCTGGTTCAGCACCAAAAATACCTTGAATAGCTTGTCCTAGCCCTTCTCCACCTTGATATCCTAAAGCGTAACCAGTAGCAAATCCGGGTATATCACCTCTAAGACCAGCAAGAGTGGTAGCGTACATATCATCTCTACGCTTTTGCTCTTCTAACTGTCTTTCGTACTCTAGTTGTTCCGCAGAAGGACCAAATATTGATGCAATTGTATTAGCCATTATATTTCCTAACCTCTATAGAAAGAATATCCACCAGTCATCGGACCGCCTGTACTTCCTTGGGTATAAGTACCACCTCCAGCTAGACCAATATTCATTGGATTAGCTCCGCCACCACCGGGGAATGACATACCGCCTAACATTCCTCCTAGACCTTTACCAAGACCAGCTAGTGCGCCACCTCTCAAAGCACCTTGTTGCATGAATCCTTTATTAGCTTCGCTTATACCTTCTGAGTACAGTCCACCAGCTCTTGCTCCAGCTACAGAAGATGCTTCTCCTATTCCTAGACCTAGTTCTAATGGTTGTTGAGCCAGTCCTTCCAGTCCTTGTTGGATAGCTAATTGTTGCTGGAACGGAGCTAGTGCAGAAGTCTGTAGACCGTAACCAAGACCTTGTGTCTGAGCTGCAGTACCTAACAAACCAGCACCAAATGAAGCTCTTTGTTGTGCTGCTTGATCTGCTTGTGCAGCTAGTTGTAGGTTACGTCTGTTTCTTGCTTCAGAAAGTGCTTGTAGTTCTGGCTGTCCACCTGCTCCAACACTCAATCCACCTCGACCACGACCAAATACAGACGATGCTAGACGTTGTTCTTCTTCTATGTCATAAGGACGTAGGGCAGCCATCTGTTCTGACATATATTGTTGTCTAGCTTGCTCAGGTGACTGGGCTAAGTAACCTTGTCCAAGACCAAACAAACCTTGAGCAGCTTGCTCATACTGAGGCTGTAGGGCAGCAGCACGTTCAGCTTGACCAAGACTTCCACCATATAGACCTGCTACTTGATTCTGTAAAGCTAAAAGCTCAGGACTAGCAGTATAACCAGCAGAAGTAACAGCTCCTGTAGAAGGATCTGTTGTAAATTGAGACGTACCAAACCTAGTAGTCATTCCTACTGGTCTAAACTTAGCAGCTTCTCTAGCGTATTCTGCTGCTTGTTGCTGTCTTACTCCAGCATCTCTGGCAGCGTCTGCAGCTCTTTTAGCTCCAAAATAGCTACCTGCTGCTCCAACTACTCCACCGACAACTGATCCCATTATTGTACCCTTCTTTCTAACAAATACCCTATTAATTTAAATCCAAACTTACGTTCAAATGCTTTGTAACTTCTCTTTGTTCCTATTAGTATCTTGTCATATCCTAGTTCTTTAGCTAACTCATCTAAGTATCTATTCCAGTATTCACCATCTCCGTATACCTGAATA
>Ga0129342_1000397_pt1 | contig 18452 bp, 21 predicted proteins | sample CPBDNA_5_FD_94426 | JGI IMG/M metagenome (GOLD analysis project Ga0129342, IMG submission 94426) | Freshwater to marine salinity gradient microbial communities from Chesapeake Bay, USA - CPBay_Sum_15_0.2_DNA | ecosystem: Environmental > Aquatic > Marine > Coastal | place: USA: Chesapeake Bay...
AACTGCATTAAACGAAAACGCAAGACAATGCATAGAAGAAAAAAGATATACGATTTATAGGGAAAGGTTTGATCCTGTTAAGATAATAAAATCAACTAATATAATCTAGTGAGAACAATCTTTATAGTAAATCCATGCGATTCCGAGAAATTTACAAGCAAGTTTCAATACATATTTGAACCATTTATAAATACTATATATGATGGGATCACGAATCTATATAATGATTTATTTATTGTTAAAAAAGTAGATATTCCAACAGGACGCAAAATTGGTCCTGATTTTGATTTAAATTTAATAGAAAAAAAAATTAACAGTATTATTGATTCAACTCAAAGTGGAGACATCATAGTAATAATAGGTGAGTGGATGTATCCTGTAGTCAATTTTTCTATGTTAAATTCAAAAGGTGTATATACTATTGTGTATGAAACCGAACCATTAAATCAAAAGTGGAAAAGACCATATTTTTTTCAGAACTTGGAAAAAAACAAATGTCCGAGAGAAATATGGACTTATTGCGAATATAATAAGTGGAATATGGAGTTGAGAAAACTGCATAGTAAAATAAAATTAAGAACTGTTTATCCAGGTATTTTAAAAAATTGTTTAAAAATAAATCAAACTGACGAAAATAAGTTTGTTATGATGAGTTCTTTATTAAGAACAGGTGTGAAAGATAAAAATAGAGAAAGAGTTATTCAATTTTTCAATGAGAAAAAATTTTTTAGAGAAAATAATCATTCAATTACATGGTATGACAATGAACAATTCCAAACTGAGTATGGAAAACAAAAATTATTTTCGGGAGTGGCATTAAATTTGCTAAAGACGACTAATATAAAATATGGAAGACAAAAATATTTTCAGCACCCACTTAACACAGCATCACTTATGCGGTATCTAAGTTTTGGACTAATAGTAGTTTCTGATACTTGTGCAAATGGTGATGTCCAGGTAAAAAAAGACTATGAATCTTTTAAAAAATTAGTAGCATTTTCTCATGTCTACGATTTGCCTAATAAACTTCGTGATGTCATTAATCTTAGTAAATTGGAAAGAACCGAAATGGTTAAGCAGAATTTCAAAATACTGGATGATAATTTTTGTGCGACAAAAATAATTGAAAAGATTGATATATTTAAGTAAATATGAGAAACATAATTGTATTGCGACCGGTAGACAAGTATACCGCAGGAAAATTTTATTCTCCACGACACGGTTATATGTTTCAACCTTTCGTTGATACTATATACAACGGAATTAAAGAGAATTACAATGATGATGTAAATGTAAAAATTTGTGAAATTGAAACAGGATGGAGATTTGACAAAAAAGGGAGATGGAAAGAAGCAGATTCCAGAGAAACTCGTAATAAAATAAGTGAATCTCTAAATTCGGGTGATATACTCATTATAATAGGATTGTGGAGTTGCCCTTGGTATAATTTTGCAGAATATAAAAAAAGAGGAATCAAAACAATTGTATATGAAACTGAACCTTTGGGGAGACTTTGGAAAAATGTATATTATTTTCAAGGTTTAGATGAAAAAGATTGTCCAGATGAGGTATGGACTTATTGCCATTACAATGTTTGGAATTATACTTGTCGTAAAATAACTGATAAGTTGAAGTTGAGAGTGGTGTATCCTGGATACATTGAGAATTCTCCAACTATAAAGCAAACTGCGTCCACACAGTTTTTGATGATGAGTTCTATGTATGATCCAAATTATGCAACACGACGTGCAATTGTTGGTTTTCATAATCATAAAAGTGAATTTTTTCGTGACAATCAATTTAAAATAGAGTGGTGGGATGATAAGTCATTTATAGACACATACAATGACAATTTAGATAAAGTTTCTGGTATAACTGCAAATATTTTAAAAAGTTCAAATTTAAGAAAAGGAAAACGTAGAAAATTTCATCAACCATTTAATTCTGCGAGTATAATCAGATATGTTGGTTTTGGAGTTTTAGTGGTATCTGATCAAATAAATCAAAGAAGTTCATGCTGTCAAGAAGATGTTGAGATTTTTAAAGACTTGGTAGATTTTTGCCATATACACAATCTGTCTTCAAAATTAGAGAATATAACAAACATACCAGTGGATGAAAGACAAAATATTGCCGATACTCGTTTGAATATATTAAAAGAAAGACTTTCAGCAAAAGAATGTTTAAAAGATGTAGATTTAATATAAAAAATACTTAGTTTATATTTATTATAAAAAGGAGATGCTGATGAATAAAACTAAATTGTTATCGTATGTAAACGAAGGATACCTCGACTTTGCAGTCAATTGGTTGAAATATATAAGAAAGTTAGATATGCAACATTTATCTATTGTTTATTGCTTGGATGATGCTTCATACGAAAGAATGTCGCAAGAAAAAGACATCGAGGCAAAACGATGGAATAGTGAGTTGTTTCATATAGAGTCAACATCTGAGTTTCATAGTAAAGGATGGGATGCCTTGATGTGGAATAAAATGGAAGCAACACATCAATTGTTATCTCAGGGGTACAATGTTCTTTATGCTGATACGGACATTTGTTTTTTGAAAAATCCTTTAGAAGACCTTGAAAAATTATGTGAAGAGGGTGGATATGACACCGCAATTCAAGTTGCCGGTGGTGATAGTATTTGTCCTGGTTTCTTTTATGCTAAAAGCAACCCAAAAACAATTCATTTGTTTAACATAGATAGAGAAGATTTCAAACGAGGATACATTGAAACAAACGAAGATGGAGAAATCAAACAACGCAAATTCAAAGAAGATATGATGCTTCTTAATCTTCGTTTGCATCGTGCGATAGAACCCGACGATGTTAGTTATGTGCAATTAAGTGCAGATGGTTATCCACAGGGAGTTCACTGGGAACGAAACATTAAAAATCGTGGCCGTGAAAGAGCAGAAAATGATGCTTTTATTGTACACTTTAATTGTACGGTCGGTTGGAGTAACATTGATGAAATGCACGCCAATGGTCTTGAGAATTTTGATTATCATCAACGCAAAGTTTGGAATATGCTCCGTCACGATATGTGGTTAGGAGATATACCCGAGGGTATGAGCAAACCAGATGAAATTGTAGAGATGGGTCCTGGTCCTCTTACAGAAGCATATCGTGCTGAAAAACGAGCAAACCGAGGTCGTCGAAAACCAAGAGGTGAAGGTCGTAGAGCAAGAAAAGAAAGAGAAGGTCGCAAATCACGTGGTGAAGGTAGACAGGCAAGAAAGGATCGTGAACCAAAAGAAAAATTACAATCAGAAAAAGAATTATAATATGGAAGAAATACAAATAAAAACAGGTGCAAGAATAAGTAACATTCTTCAGTCAACCGTAACATATGCTCAGGCATTTACGGAGTTGGTAAAGAATTCTATGCAAAGTGGTGCAACTTTTGTTGAAATTGCACTTAGTGACGATAATGCAATTATCAAAGACAATGGAATTGGATTTGATCATAACAAAGATGAAAATGGAATGACTGGATTTGAAAAATATTTTGTTTTTGGAAATTCATATGATATGAGTAATGGTGTAGGTCCTACTCTAGGTCAAATGGGAATCGGTGGAAAAATTGCAAATGATAAATTATCAGATAACGAAAATACACATTGGACCCTTGAAACAAAAAATTCTCACGATAAATCTTTTTTGGTGACATATAAACCTGGTAAAACAGAATTTCTTGATGAGTATTCACCTTCTATTGAAGAATTGACTGAAACAAATATTACTACTGAAACGGGTACAATTGTTACAATTCATAATTTAGATTTACCCATTGTAAAGGATGGGTGGGATGTCAGTAAGATAACAAAAGAATTAAAAGACTTTTTCGGATTTTTAGTCAGAAGTGGTAACAATGAATTTAATGTTATTTTAAACGGAAAATCATTACAATTTGATTATACATTACCTGGATATGTTTTTCCTTCAATTGATAAAACTATTGAGGTAAATGTTGGAGATGAAATTAAAAATGCTAATATAAATTTCAATTTAAGTTTGATGCAAAATAGTGCGGATATTGCATCGTGTCCATTAGATGGAGTTATTGTGGTATCTGGTGTGAAAGTATGTGATTTAAAATACGATAAAGAAGAAATAATTAAGAAGGTATATGCTAAAATATCAGATGAAGTTGGAAGTGAAATTGCACCACAGACATCGGTAAGAAACTTATTCACTAAACTAAGAGGTTTTGTAGTTTGTGAGGAACTTAGTTCATTACTTGATCACACAGGAATGCCGGCAAAAGATTTGTCACACCATGCGTTGCGTGAGGATCATCCACTTACAATACCGTTTTATACAAAAGTATATGAAGTTTTAACAGATTTACTAAGAGGATTTTTGTTACTAAATTCAAAACAAAATACAAATAAGTTGGAAATCCTTGCAAATAATGTTGTTCGTATGATTACTAACGACATGAAGGTTGACGAAAAATATTTAATTAACTTGGGTATTAAAACACCAACGTTTGAGTCAGCCGAAACACGAATGATTAAAGTGAAAGTTGCTGATGACATAATTGGTAATTTGATTAAAGCAGAAATAAATAATAAAACAAAAAAAGCAAGAAGGAAAAGAAGAAAACGAATACAATTAGAAAACAAATTACTTGCAAAAAATGAAGAGAAGCAAAACGAAAAACTCAAGGAGAGAAAAAATATAAAAATTGAAATTCCTGCGGAACTTCAAGAAGCAGAAAATGGAAAATTCGTTGAAGATGAAAACGGAGAGGAACGTAAATTACACGATTCACGTGGAATACCTTATCAAATAAAACCATTCGGAAGTGGACTTGAAAAAATTATGTCAGACTTTGAACACGAAAATAACTTTTGCGTATACATAAATGCGGAAAACCATAAGTTTGTTTCTTTAAATAATTCGGGTGATAACCTTGGATTAGCATTACATATCGCAGAGTCAATAATCCGTGAATTGACGAGATTCACTAATCCATCTGCATCTAAAAATGAACTTGATGAGAAATTGTCAGATTTTTATTTGCAGAGTTATGCAAAACTAAGAAAAAATAATTTATTTCAATAAAAAAGGAAAATACTATGATAGACCACGATTTAAAATGCATATTTATTCACATTCCACGTACTGCTGGTAGTAGTTTGGCAACTGCCATTACTCAGAGAAAAAAAGACGGAGAAAGATTTGATCACTCTGCTCGGGATGCAAAAGAATCAAAGAAAATACACTTTACAGTTGAACAAGCACAAAAAACATTTGGCATGGACGTTTGGAACGAGTACCTTACATTTTCCTTTGTAAGAAATCCGTGGGATCGTCTAGTTTCTCAGTATCAATGGAGAAGAGCAAAAGGTGAACGTGATGTAGCAAAACGTGATTTTAAAGAATGGACAAAATGGAGATGGGAAGGGTGGTTAAATTGGTTGGAAAATCCTCGTAAAGTTATCCGTGGGGTTCCTGTTCTTGGGCATCGTGATAAAGCAGTGGTTTTAACTCATGCTTTCAATGAAATTTATGATGAAAAAGAAAAAAAGATTCTAGTGAAATGGATTGGAAGATACGAAAATTTACGTGAAGATTTGGAGGTATTATGTGAAAAACTTGGAATTGATAAAGATATAGTTCTACCTCACAAACACAATGCTAAAAATCGTCCACATTACACAGATTTTTATGATGATGAGTGTATTGAAATAGTTCGTAAGTTCTATAAGAATGACATAGAAGTTTTAGGTTACAAGTATGGAGACTAAGGTTGATAAGTAACAAACACAATTTTGCTTTTTTACATTTGCCTAAGTGCGGTGGAACATCCTTCTTAAAAGCATTTAAAAACAGTTGGGATGACCGTAGATTTAAACATGGTCATCCATACTTAACAACTGACAAATACAACTACATATTAAGACGTTCACCTAAAATTATTGTAAATTTAGAAATTTCAAGATTTAAATTATTTACAATGGTAAGAAATCCATATTCACGTGTTGTGAGTGCTTTCTTTTATCTTGCAAATAATAAATTAAGTTTTAAGGAAGACCGAAAAATTAGGGATAAATTAAATTTAAAACATTTAGATTTTAAAGAATTTGTTAAAAAAAGTTTGTTATCAGTTGATTATATGCATTTTAATGGAATAATTGATAACTATATACAAACCGAAGACTTAAAAAAAATTGATTATATTGGTAAAGTTGAAAACATGGCAGACGATTTTGGAAACATTTGCAAATTAATTGAACAACCAAATACTAAATTACTTCATGTAAACAAAAGTAAACATTTAGATTATACTCATTATTATGACGAGGAATCTAAAAATATTGTAACACACAGGTACGCAAAAGATATTGATTATTTTGGGTATAAATTTGGAGAGTAGTAGTTGGTAGAATGATTAAATCTTACATTTCACTCGGTTCGCAACCTATTATATCTACGGTGCTGAAGGATTGTGGACTTCAAAAGAACAATATGCTACTAGATTATGTAGGAGATTTTAGATTTGATTCATTATTAGATAATTTAAACAACCAGTTTAAAAATTTTTTTCCAAATTATACCGAAATCAAGATACACAAAAACTCAGTAAATTTAATTGATACAAGATCATATTATGTAATCGAGGATGCTAGAAATGCAATTTTATTTTACGATATATTACCTATTGATAGAAAATTAATTGATGTATATGATGGTGCTAAAAAAAGATACAAGAATTATATAACTAATTTTTGTAATTTACTAAGTCAGAGGTCACCTATAATTTTTATAAGACAGATGCTTGATGATACCGATGACGAAACTATGCAGTTGTATGACACAATAAAGTATGTCTATCCAAGTTGTAAGTTCTATATAAAACATAAATATGCAGGAAACAGTGAAAGTAATTGTTATACATACTGGAAGAAAAATCTGTGCGATATTAAAAGACATAAGTGATTTAGTTTACAGAAAAAAACAAATATGATAAATCACAAACATAAATTTATTTTTGTTCATATACCAAAAACGGGTGGTACGAGTATCGAAAAGTATATTCTTGGCAGTGCAAATGTTGCAAAAAGACAAAATAATAAACATAACACCGTGAATGATTATATGAGTAAATATGAAAAGTTATTCAATAAATATTTTACTTTTTCATTTGTCAGAAATCCATATGATTTTTTAGTTTCTTACTATAAATTTAGAATGAAGATGATAAACGGTGAATTTGGTAGAACTGAAAGATTTATGCGAAAGAAATATTTTAAAAGTAATTTTAAAGACTGGATAATGAACAATTTTTATAATGATCCACGGATTATTACTCATCTAGATTTTTTAAGTTATGATTCCAAACTAAAAGTTGATTTTATAGGCAAATTTGAAAATCTTCAAGAAGACTTCAATATAGTCTGTGACAAAATAGGGGTTTCACAAAAACAACTTCCACATATTAACAAAACCAATCACAAACACTACACCGAATACTATGATGATGAAACACGACAAATAGTTGCGGAAAAATACGCAAAAGATATTGAGTATTTCGGTTATGAATTTGGTCAATAAAGTTTGTTTTAAAAAAACAAATTTAAATATTTATTATAGTGGAGATGGGTAATGTATCAATGGTAGTTATGAACTGGTTGCGTCCGGATATTTTAAAATCCCACATTTTACCTGCAATGATAAAATATAAAATAATAGATGAGATTATTATATCACACGGCCGTGAAGATACATACTTTGAGTGTGATAATCCAAAGATAGTTAACAGAAAAGACTGGGGGTATATAAATGAGAACTATGGACTTAGTAGAAGATTTTTGGCTGCATCTGAAGCAAAAAATGATGTAATATTGATGATAGATGATGACGAGTTTCCGACAGAGAACGCAGTAACTAAATTATACTCAAAATACCTAGAAAACCCAAATAGAATGTATGGGTCATTTGGTAGGAATACACGAAACGGAAGATATAACTTACACCAAAGGTATGGTCATGTTTGTGTTTTAATTACAAAGTTTACTTTATTTAACAAAGAGTTATGTAAAGAGTTTTTCAGTCACTCGGATTCTGAAGATGTAAAGCAAATAATTAGTTTAGGGCAACCATATTGGAACGGAGAGGATATATTTATGTCAGCAATTGCCCGAAACTATTACGGAAATAACAATTTTTCTGTGAATGTTAAAAATAATTGGGTAAATCCATGTAAAGGTCGTGAAAATAAAAGAAAAAGAGCAGTTTCATCGTGGAGGGGTCATAGAAAATTTAGAACAGACTTGGTTCATTTTTGTGCTAAAAAATTTAATATTTGGGAGAATTACACAAAATGAACCCATTTGATTATTTTGACGAAATTTTTTGTATAAATCTTGATAAGAGAGTGCAAAGATGGGATTTGGCACAAACGGAATTTGAAAAGTTAGGAATTCTTGATAGAGTGAAAAGATTTTCTGCGATAGATAAGTTTGGAGGTAAACGAGGATGTTTTGAAAGTCATATGAAAATAATTCACATGGCAAAAGAAAATAATTTAAAAAACGTCTTTATTTTTGAAGATGATGTTGCAGTTACTCCATCATATTCACTAGAAAAATTCCAGAAGTCCATAACCCATTTACAGAATAATACATGGGAATTTTTTTATATGGGTGGATTTGAAAAAAGAATCAGACCGAGACCCAGGTACTATAAACTTAAAAAGAAATATGGTCTAAATGAAGTTTCACCAGACTTTGATTATATTATGAAAGCAAGGTCCGTTGGGTGGAATCAGTCATATGCAGTAAATTCAAATATATTTGAAAAAATTATAGATGATTATAAGAACGGATTGTGGGAAATGCTTGATGAAAGATGGAAGGGTAAACCTGGTAGAACAGATAGATACTATCAACATCATCTTAAACCAAAAGCATATGTATGTGTACCTTCGTTTACTACGCAGTATGATTTTGTCAGTGACTTACAAAGAACACGTAAAAACAGAAGTTTGAGAATAAGTCCGAGTGCAAACAAAACTAATAATAATAAAAATCCATTTGACTTTTTTGATGGAATATATTGTATAAATTTAGATGAAAGAACAGATAGATGGGATCATAGTTGTGAACAATTTGAAAAACTCGGAATAAGAGAACGAGTTGAACGGTTTTCTGCTATTAGGCCTAGTTATGATTCACGATGGGACAGAAATACTCCGTGGGGTGCTGGAAAAAGAAAATATCCAAGATTGGGAGCAGTTGGATGTGCCGAAAGTCATAAAGAAATTATTAGATTGTCAATGGACCAAAACTTTAAAAATGTTTTAGTGTTTGAAGATGATTTTGATGTGTGTGATGGTTGGGATAAAAATTTAGAAAGTGCATTGCATGATTTAAAAAATCTACCGTGGGATTTGTTTTATCTCGGATATCATTTACACAGAGCAGATAATATGATAAGACCTGATTGGGAAAATTTAAGTAGAATTATTTCCAAACGAAATCGTGGTATACATCGTACATTGTCTCTTGCGTATAATCAAAAATCCTTTAATTTTTTGTATAATAACATAAATTCATTTGATTTTAAAAGATTTGGAAGAAACGGTCATGTTGATAAATTCTATTCTAGGTGTGGTAAACTAAAGAAATTCTTCGTGAACCAGGAAGTAGTAAAACCAAATGAAAATTTTAAAAGTGATATAGGATGAGAAAAAAAATTATATTTTTAGGTGATTCAATAACTCGTCATTATTTTAATGATGTATGTAGTTTATTGAATGAAAACGAAGTAGACGCAGATATACCAGGTCCTTGGATGTCTCAGCAACCAAAGCAAATGAGGTATTTAAGAAATAATAAAGATATTTTGTTAGAAAACTCTGTAAGCATACATTTTAATTTTGGTTTGCATAGTATAAAATTGCCAAAAAAAGGACACGATCCAAATGTCAGAAGAGCACCTAAAGAGTGGTTTGAAACTTACGAACGACAATTATCTGAAATTATTGATTATATGAAAGAAATTCAAATTTCAAATATTTTATTTTCTAATACTACACCTAGTCCAAAAAATTATGGAATGAGAAAAGATTCAGATGTGGTGATATTAAATGAAATTGCAAGTAGAATTACAAGTGAAAAAGAAATACCATATAACGACTTGTACTCGTATGTTAAAGAGCATTCTGATTACCCTAGATTATATAGACATCCAAGAAGAGAAAACAATGTTCATTTTAATCCTGTGGGTTGTAAATATCTGTCAGAGTCACTTGCTAAATTTGTACTGGAGAATTTACATGAAAAATCCATTTGATACATTTGATAAAATAATTTGTATCTGTGGTAAGCATGAAGAAGACAGATGGATAAAAGTTCAATCTCAATTTGATTCAGTTGGAATTTTAGACCGGATCGAGAGATTTGATGAAGTAATTGATACAAACTGGTTGACTGAAACATATGGAAAAACATCAGAGTGGAGTAAAACTGATTATTGTCATTGGAAAATTATTTCAGATGCCCATACCGATAATTTAAAAAACGTATTCATATTTGAAAGTGATATAGAATTTATATCAACGGATATGATTGCTATGCAAAAGTCTGTTGACTCTTTAAAGTTAGTAGATTGGAAACTATTTTTTATGGGAGGAATACCTCATAGTGTTTTTAGAATTGTAAATGAACATTTAATCAACACTTCAATGTGTCAGGCTCATGCTTATGCAATCAATGGAAATTATTGCGAAGAGGTTGCGGAAAAATTAATGGAAAGTAAAATAGCAATTGACCAAGTTTACAAACGTGGTAAAAGATTTGATCTAGCAAGAAAATCATTTGCATCTTACCCAAGATTTGTCCATCAGAATGATCCCAAAGTTCCTAAACGACAAATTATTTCAAGAAAAAGATGGAATTCGGTAATTGAACCAAGAATGGGAGATTACAAAAGTGATAAATCATAAATACAAGTTTATATTTATGCACATTCCAAAAACTGCGGGTGCAAGTATTGAAAAGTCATTATCGGAACTTGATGAGACTGAAGATGTATCTTTAATGATGCAATTAAAAAGAGAAAGATATATCGCAAGAACATTGTGTGATCATATTGATTATTTATATTTTATGTTTGTTAGAAATCCATACGATAGATTAGTGTCGGTTTATCGTCATAGTATGAGAAAACGAAGAAGATTTCCTCGTCTTGATTTTACGGATTGGTTAATTGCAATTGAAGACTTTTTTAAAAATAGGATCGATGATGGTAGATTATCTACGTTTGACAAAAGACACGCAAGATCACAATCTCTATACATACCACAAGAAAATAAAATGTATTTTGGAACAACTATTAAAACTAAACCAGAAAATATGATAGTGGGTAAATTTGAAAATCTAAGTAAGGAATATTCTAATATTACAAAAAAAATTGGGAAGACTTTAGAATTACCACACGAAGATTGGGGAAGTAAAAATAAAGTTGATATAAATGAATATTACACAGAACGTGCAAGAGAAATTGTCTTAAACTTATACTCAGAAGATTTTGATACATTGGGATATAATCGTAAATTATAGGAGTAAAATGTCAGGTGAATTTGTTAGACAAAATAAAACCCTATGTTGATAATAATCTTATAGTATTGGGATTTGCAGACAAACGATACAAAGAAATTGCAATCAATTGGGTAAAATATATTGATAAACTTGGTATTAAAAACTATGTGATTGTTGCACTTGATACAGAGGTATTTGGATACCTATCTGAACGTGAAATTAATGTGATTATGTGCGAGGGAAATATATCTAAAAAATCCGGTACAGGATGGAGATGGAGAATGGATAAAATTCGTGAGTTAGTTGATAACTCTATTGATGTATTACACTCAGACTTAGATGCTGTGTGGTTAAGGAATCCACTCTGTGTACTTGATAATTTTGACATAGTTGCATCTTCTGTTGAGAGTGGATTTCCAACTGATACTAGGAATCGTTGGGGGTTTACAATTTGTATGGGTTGGATATTTTATCGTGCAACGAAAAATGTTAGTTCATTGCTTTGTAAAATATTTGATGGAACTAAGGATTATGATGATCAAACTGAATTTAACAATTATTTATCATCAAATATATCATTGGATGAAATGAATAAATTGCAATGTGGTAGTCGTGAATTTAAAATTCAAGATATTGATATTAAAATTTTGAATTCTGAAATCATAAAACGTGGTGATTACAATGAAACTGCATTGGTGTGTCACCCAATGATGAAGAAAAAAGCAGATTGTAAAACTCAATTGAAACGAAGGGGATTGTGGTGCATATGATTTACACGCACATAGTATACGCACCAACTGAGTGTGAAAAAAATTTAGGATGTGCTTACAACAAATTTATGGAAACATTACCAAGTGAAAATGATTGGGCTTGTTTTCTGGACCACGATGCAATGTTTACCACAACAAATTGGTATTTACAACTAAATGACATTATAAAGAAAAATCCAAGTATTGAAATATTTGGTGCGAGAACAAATAGAATAGGACGATCATTTCATTTAGTAGGTAATATTGATGTAGATAACCATGATATTAAATACCATCGTCAAATTGGGGACCACATACAGAAAAAATGGTATTCTAATTGTTTTGTATTAGAAAATGGTAAAACTGAACAAGGTGGGTTTAGTGGAGTTGTTATTTTAATTAAAAAGTCTGCATGGAGAAAAATGGGAGGGTTTTTAGACACAGGTTTTCCCGGTGTTGATGATAATGTTAGAGCATCGGCAAGCAAAAATAATATTAAAATTGCAATTATGAATGGAGTATGTGTTTACCATTGGTATCGTGCCGATGATCCATATAAAACTTCTAGACCGATATTAAATAAAATACAAAGAAAGTGGTTTTCTAAAAATCAAAAAATATTTGATATAAATAAAATATTTTTGTTTGGTGGTTATTTTAATCATTATCTTTTACCAGATGGTTGAATATAATATAAAAAAATTATATTTATAATATATGAAAAATATTGCCATACTTACCAGAACCTATAATCGTCCTTGGTATTTTAAAAGATGTCGTGATTCTGTGAAAAAATGTGGATTATCAGAAAATCAGTATGTAATTTACCACGAAAAAGAAAACGATAATTATTTGATTGAGAATGATGTCCAAAATAAAATATTTATTGATGTAAATAAATTTAAAGTAGATGAAAAACCGGATAAGACAATAGCAAAGTATAATTTATTGTTTAATGATGCATACTCAAAGATAAAAGAGGAATGGATATTCCACCTCGATGATGATAATTTTTTGCACTCGCATGGTTTTAAACCAATAGAAAAATTCTTAGATTCGGAGCATGATTTAATATTTTTTAGATACAGAAATCAAAAATTGAAAAGAACAATTCCTTCGTCAAGGTTTATACGAGAAAAACTAATTAAAAAAAATCATATTGATACTTTGTGTTTTATTGTCAAAAAATCTCTTGCTGAAAAGGTAAAATGGGATGGATATAAAGGTGGTGATTACAAGTTTGCAGAGGAAGCAAATAAACTTGCAAAATCGGTCAAGTGGGTAGATTGTGTAATTGGAAAGCGTGACCATCTGGGGTTGGGTAAATCTGACGACAAATCTGAAGAAGTAAAAAGTGAAATCAAACCGATAAAAATAAATAAAAAATATCAATATAAAATTAAAGAACCTAGCATAAAACGACTCACTACAACAAAACACAATAAACCTTATGTTGGTACACTTGTAATGATAAATTCCTGTGAAAAAGATTCTGCACATTTAAAATCATTTAAGGAAAGTAAGTTGTATGCAGATATAAAACTGGATGATAATTTTTATGTAATAGAGTATTATCGTGGAGCAACTGAAGAAAAATTTGGCAAAAATAAATTGCATTTAGTTGGAGATGAGGATTATTCACTACTACACTACAAAACATATAGTATGATTAAATGGTGTTACAAAAATTATGAATTTGATAAGATAGTAAAACTAGATTGTAATTGGATGACATACGACCACGTAGGACCTAGAACCCGTTCTAGATTATGCTCAAGTGAAAAGGTAATTAATTTATTATACAACAGACATAGTAAAAATTATTTTGGAACAAACGGCAGATATTTTGAAAAAAAAGATTATGTAACCTGGATGGAAAATAAAAGAATGCCAAATAAACTAGATTTGCCGGATTATATGAATACGAAAACTTGGTATTATTGTGGTAAAGCATATTCAGTAAGTTATGATTTTGCGAAATTTATTTCGACTACTGTCGCATCACAAAAAATAGTTGAAGAGCATTCAACTAAAAATGATGACAACTATCATGAATTTGCAGTCGAGGATTATATGATCGGTAGAATATTTGAAAAATTCTTAAAATCAAAAAAATAGGATCTACTACTAAATTGCAATACATAATAACAGAACGTGATGTTGGACTTGCAAGTTTGTTCTTTCAAGTTATTAATGCATTAAATAGATGTGAGAAAGAAGAACTTGGAACTCCTATTGTTTACTTCAAAAATCAATGTGTCTACTATAATCCCGAGGGTCATCAAAACAAAGACAATGTTTGGGAATATTATTTTCGTCCAGTAGATGAAACTGCCGATACATTAATGATTTCTGATAAAAACAAATCGGAAATTGAAAACGCATACGAAAACACAGAACCCAAGAAATTAAATAATAGTCGTTTTGTCAAATTAAGTGACGGAAACAAAATGTGTTGTCATTATGGGGATAGAAAAATGGGACACACAATGATTGTTCCACCACATTTAATTCCCGAAGTTTACGAAGATGGCCATCGTGAAAAAGCAAATGCAATCATCAACAAATACTTTAAACTCAGAATGTATCTTAACGATAAAATTCATAACTTTTTTGCAGAAAATTTAGCAGACGCAAACAAAGTTCTTGGTGTTCATATTCGTGGAACAGATGCACTTGTAAATAAAGCAGAGAGGTGGAGAAAGAAATTTGACATTCAAAATTACATAGATTGTATAAAATTATTTACAGAAAAATATAAAGACGATGGGAAGGTATTTGTGGCAAGTGATGATGCGAAGTTGTTTAATATTGTTAAAAACGAATTTGGTGATTTAATTGTTGAATATGATACATTTCGTCAAGAAGAAGACGATGTAGGTAAAAGTGGTAATACTACAAAAGGAGATGCAATGATGCCTACCTATTTATGTAATGATAGAGCAAAAGCATCACAAAATGGAGAAGATGCAATTGCCGAAATGTATTTGTTAAGTAAATGTGATTATTTGCTACACAACGCAAGTGGATTTGCTCATGTTGCGTTGCTTTTGAATTCACACATTGATCATGTTGATAGTCAGAGACCTGGTGGAAAAGAAACCATTAGTAATTTTAATAAAATAATGAATGAATGATGATTTTAAATATAAAATGGTGATACAAAATGAGTTTATTTGGAAAGACATATAATTTAGCAGACATAGTAAGGTTTAATTTCAAGTATGCCAGAAGATTTGATATAAATTCTATAGGCAGATTATATGTTGCTAATAGTGGTTTGCCCAAACGAAGACCAAGATACCCACGTGAATGTCCACCTCCAATTAATTACGATTTATTGCAAAGAATTGTATTGGATAAGCAAAAGGATAAATTTAATGGTCTTGCAATTCATTGTCGTTTAGGTGATAAAGTGTCGTTGTCACCATCTGTAAGTGATTTTGTTACAATAATAAAAAAATACAATTTAAATAAAAAATATAAAAAATGTAAATTGTTCTACGGGATACACCACTTAGGTAAAGCAAGTGAGGATGATTCACTTTTATTTTTAGATAACTTTAAAAGTGAAGTTAGAAAACTAAATATGGAATGTATTGTAGAGTCAAACGATGTGGATGATGATTTTGTATCAATCTCAACTGCTTCATGTTTTATTCCTTCTATTCTTGGATTTAGTTGGTTGGCTGCTTCAATAAACCCAAACGATGTGATATGGGATATTCAGGATCCTCCAAAATTTCCTTGGTTAGAACAATATTGTAGAAATCGTGGTTATCATAATCAACTAATAAATGGATATAATAATCAACTAAATTTGAGGAATAAACATAATGATAAGTGACGGTCATAAGTTTATTTTTATTCACATACCAAAAACAGCCGGAACAAGTCTGTGTAATATCTTTTTAAAAGAAAAAGCATATATTCATACAAAAAAAGGAAGATATTATCAATCACATGAATCGGTAAAAGACTTGGAAATTACAAATTCAGATGAACTGGATAAATATTTTACATTTTCATTTGTAAGAAATCCATTTAGAAGACTCGTTTCCTATTACAATTTCAAAATAAATACGAAATATTTTCCACCTAAAATTTCTTTCAAAGAAATGTGTAGAAAAATATATAAAAAAGAAAGAAAAGGAATTCGTGATAGAAACTTTTTGCTTCATACAAGAAGTTGCTGTGAATATTTAATAAATAAAAACGATGAAATAAACATTGATTTCATAGGTAAAGTAGAAAATTTACAGAAAGATTTTGATTTTATTTGTGATAAAATAAATTTACAAAAACAAATTATACCAAAACAAAATAAAAGTAAGGTTGTGGATTATACTGATTTTTATGATAATGAAACCATAAAAATAACTTCGGATATTTATCAAAGTGACTTAGAAAAATTTAACTATAAATTTGGAGAATAATAAAAATGAAAATTGATGTTATCATAGGACATTCAAATACACACGATTCACGTTTCAGAAATTTAAAATTTATTGTTGCACGATATCAAAAATTACTTCCTAGTGCTAAAATAACAATTGTTGAGCAAAATACCGTGTCAGATTTGACAGATATCGGTGGAGATGTATCAATTCGACATATACTTAGAAAAACTCCTGAACCATTTGATTATAGTCGTGGATATGGATTTAATGAAGGAGCAAAAGTAACTGATGGTGATTATATGATATTCGCAGATAACGACATCTTATTACACGAAGAATTATTGAACAAATTTGAAGAACTTGTGAATGGATACGACTTTTTTGTTCCTTCGCAAAAATTTCTTAACATTTCACGTGACGGAACAAAGAAAGTAATTGCAGGAGAAAACTTAGATGCATCTTGGTTGGGTAGAGATAGACCAAGAGTGGCTGCAAATGGTGCAGGGGGAGTCTGTATTATGTCTAGAAAAGGTTTTTATGAGATATATGGGTGGGAACCGTCAATTGGTTCTTGGTGTCCTGAAGACGAGTTAATGCGAAGTAAAGTAGATACATTTGGTTTGAAGATTGGAAGATCACCTTACGATATGTACCATCTTGATCACGATACAAAAGCACATAGAAGACTTGCACGAATAAATGACAAAAAACAATGGAAGGAAATGGTAGAAAGAATATCAGTATTCAAGCAAATGAGCAAACAACAACTTTTAGATCACTATGAAAGAATAGGATACAATCATTGCAAATGAATTACATTAATATACATTTAAAAGGACTTCTGGCAAATCAAATGTTTTGTGTTTCTGCCTTATTTGCGTATGCATGGGAGCACAACCTAACACCCATTGTTAAAAGCAATCAAATATCTCGTAATCACGACAAAGGTCGTGAATCATTGTTGAAAGTGTTCCCAAACATTCCATTTAACGATGAAGTAGACTTTGAAATTGAAGAGTTTTTAGAAGAACCAAAGTCTTTAGGTTTTCGTTTTCAGATAATACCATTTTATCCAAATAAGAATGTACAGATGCGTGGATTTCGTCAAAGTGAAAAATATTTTGTTGAATACAAAAAAGAAATTCAAAAAATGTTTGAACCACATCCTGAAGAAAAAGAGTATCTTGAAAACAAGTATTCTAATATATTAAAAAATAGTGTTTCACTTCACATTCGTAAAGGTCGTGATAATGCCGACACATATAGTTCTGCTTACTATTGCTTGTTTGAGGATTTGAACACATATTACCCAAATGCGATTCGCAAAATTTTGGAACTAGGTAAGACAATTGATAACATTGTAATATTCTCAGATGCAGTTGATTGGGTAGAAGAAAATCTTGATTTGACCGAGTTTGATGCTAATGTTACTTACGTTCGTGGTGAAAAGGATTACATGGACATACATTTAATGAGTATGTGTGAACATAATATAATCGCAAACTCTACATTCAGTTGGTGGGGTGCGTGGTTGAATAATAACGAAGAGAAGGTTGTGATTGCACCAACAGAATGGCATCCGTTGCACAAGAAAAGAAAGTTTAGTGATGAGGATATAATCTGCGAAGATTGGATTCGTGTGGAGGTAAAGTAATGAAAACTTTAGTGTTAATTTTGCATTACAATACTTTGGAACTGACTAACTCACTATATGAATCTTTGTCTAAATATAAAAGTAATG
>Ga0129342_1000401_pt1 | contig 18360 bp, 20 predicted proteins | sample CPBDNA_5_FD_94426 | JGI IMG/M metagenome (GOLD analysis project Ga0129342, IMG submission 94426) | Freshwater to marine salinity gradient microbial communities from Chesapeake Bay, USA - CPBay_Sum_15_0.2_DNA | ecosystem: Environmental > Aquatic > Marine > Coastal | place: USA: Chesapeake Bay...
CAAGATACGCCGCGCAGACGAGACCGTTATGACCTCCGCCGACGATAATTGCATCGAATCGTTTTGAGACATCTGCAGTTGCCACGCTCTATCTTGCCATTTAGGTAGGGTATTTGTCATGTCAAATTCGATTCGTCGCCTTGGCGATCTGCGCGGACCCGATGTAGTAAGCAAAGTCACATCAAGATCGATCTTTGTGCAACCTCTTGGTGCCATTGAGCAACATGGTCCGCACTTGCCACTAAATACCGACGAAGTTGTAGCGACTGCTGTGGCTGAAGCAGCAGTCGAACGGGTGGGCGAAAAACTCGATGTCTGGCTATTACCAACCCTGACGTACACGAAGTCAAATGAGCATGCGTGGGCCCCTGGCACTATTTGGCTCTCGGCGACGACGATGCTCAGCGTGTTAGACGACATCGGCAAATGCATTGCTCGAACCAATGCTCAGAAACTCGTGTTTCTAAACGGTCACGGCGGTAACTCGGCACTTCTAAATGTTGTCAATCGTGAGTTGCGTCTGAACTATGGTTTGCAGACATTCACGGCACACCCCTCGATGCCACCAGATCAAGGTGGGGCATCAGCGGCAAGCGAACTCGGCATGGGCATTCACGGCGGCACCGATGAAACATCAGTGATGTTGCATTTGCGGCCCGACCTGGTTGACATGTCGAAAGCAGTGCGCCGTGTGCCCGAGAAAATTGCTCTGAACAAGCATGTGCGGTTCGGTGGGGCAGTAAGTTTCGGCTGGCTCTCTAATGATTTTTTTGTTGAAGGTCATATTGGCGACCCAACTCTTGCCAGTGCCGATCTAGGCGCTCGAATGTTTGCCTCGGCAGTTGAGAACTTCTCTGAAGCTCTCGCCGAAGTTTCAACTTTCAACTTCGGAAAATAAATTAACCCTGTAAATGACACTCGGGGGGCGCGAACGCCCCCCGAGGTATCAAGTTCTAACTATTGATCGTTATGGCAATGCAATAGTCGGATCGATGAATTCGTTGGTGACGATGTCAGCGGCAGTAATGCCTTCTTTAATCTTTGCACCAATCTTTTCATATGTTGGAACCGCGATTGCGATGAACTCTTCTACTCGATCAAGATCAAAGCTGCCCAATGTTCCGTCTGGGCTATTGGCGATGAGATTGTTTGCGAGACCAAGTTCAACTGCTGCTGCAGCCTGACCAGCGTCATACAGCCAACCGTTGTTGTACTGAGAAACAAGATCGAGGATCAACGCGTTAGCGCGTGATGGATCTGTTACGTAGTCAACTTGTGATTGCTGAATCATTGGTACAAGAAGTGTCAAGCAGTCTCGGTTCGCCTCGATTGTTGCAGGCAATCCACCAAGTGATTGGGCATATGCTGTCCAACCCGCATCGTGAACTGTCTGGTAAGCAACTGGCTTTGCCCAGTCTGTGAGAACATTCTCGTAGTAGTAAGGCTCTGAAGTTGCGAAGCCTTGCTGTGCAGCCTCGCCACCGTCAGCTACGAAGTTGGCAGGTGTGCCGTCGTAGTTGCCGTCAACTTGTTTTGCATCAAGAATGCCGTTTGCTGTGAAGTACTCCATGTATGCAGCACCACCGAAGTAACGAACCTTCGCGCCAGTTGCCTTAAGGTCGGCAATCGAATTGACGTCTGGATACGTTGCTGGGTCCCACATGATGATCTGTGGGTTGATATTGAACGGAGCCACAACAGTCATAGTTGGGAATTCGCCTGAATCTTGCACAGCGCTATCGGTGCTAACAAAACCCAAGAAGATCTCTGGGTCTTGGTACATCAACGATGTTGGTGAGCTGAAACCTACGGCTGGTCCACCTGCGCGAACCTGCACTTTTACACCGGTGTCTTGACCCTTGGAAACGAGGGCGCCGGTGACCCGAAGGCCCGATGCGTCAACTTCGTAACCTTCGCCAACCAAGTTGTACAAGAACCCGTGTTCTGATTCTGGGTTCCAGTCAGTCTGGAAAGTAACTGTGTCTGGGCAGATACCAGCGAGAGAAACGGCCTCTGAGGTCGTCTCTTCGGCTGGTGCAGCCTCTGTTTCTTCTATTGCTTCTTCAGTTGTTGTGTCGTCATCACTACCGCAAGCGGCAAGTGTGATCAAGCACAAAGCACCGAAGAGCGCAGTTGCTTTTCTTCGCATTTGTTTCTCCTGTTGTTGTCTGGGGCTGGATTAAATTGCAACCAATTATCTATTACTTTTCGCTACCGTGCATTACTTTTCATTTTATTTTTCGTCAAGAAATCGTCACCGACCTCTTGTAGTTGTGTGCCACTTGCCGATTGCTACTTTTGAGAGCAGCCCGAACAAGATGAACACGACTAAACCGAAAACGCTGGCCAAGATGATCGCCGCAATCAACTCGGCACCCCAAAGTCGTCCACGGTAGATATCAATCTGAGCGCCAATACCTACAACGCCTCCTTGGCGAAAGTAGAAGTCTCCAACTACGGCACCAATGACTGAAAGACCGGCTGAAATTCGAAGACCGACAAAGATATTTGGCATCGCCGCTGGAAACTGCAATTTACGAAGCCGGGTGAATTTACTGGCTCCGTGCAATGTAAATAGTTCGTGCTGGCTCTTGTCGACTGAGAGAAGACCGAACAAGGTGTTGTTGACAATCGGAAAGAATGCGATCAGCACGACTACAAGAATTCTCTGCAATGTAATGCCATCAATTAGTGCTCGAATCAGTGGGGTCATTGCCAAGATCGGAGCTGATTGCAGTGCGACTAGATACGGCCAAGTGGCTCGCTCCATCCATCGGCGTGTGGCCATCAAAGTCGCAAGGGTAGTGCCGATCAGAATTGTGATGAACAGACCAATCACGGCGATTTTGATTGAGTCCCACAGTGATCGAAGAATCGGTTTTAAGCCACGTTGTTCGCCAACAGACCAAGTTAGAAAGCCCTCTTGAACTACGCGGTGTGGTGTAGGCAATAAAAACCGTTTTTGAGGTGGCAAAAGACGTGTTGAAAGCAGATACCAAAAGCCAATGAAGAGTATGAAAACAACAATCGGGCCTGCAAAATCGCTCACCAGATTTCTTTCACTGGTTTCGCGCGGCGCGTCGTCGACACGCAAACTTGGTGGCACAGATTGGTCGACTGTATTCGTCACTTTGACGCTGTTCGACGCGTTCATACCAGCGCTCCTCGAAGGGCAAGCGAGACCTCGCCACAAATTTCGGCAAACTTGGGCTCATATCGCAATGAGTGCGCTCGCGGATAGCTAAACGGAATATCAAAACTGCCGACGATCTGTCCAGGTCGTGCCGACATCACTAAAACTTTTGTTGACATATATACAGCCTCGGAAATCGAGTGGGTAATAAACAAACCAGCGAAACCTTCAATTTGAAATAGTCGCAGTAATTCGTCGTTTAGTCGCTCGCGCGTGATCTCATCTAGCGCACCAAAAGGCTCGTCAAATAAGAAAACACGCGGCTTCATCACCAGAGACCGAGCGAGCGAAGCGCGCATACGCATGCCACCCGATAGTTGGCGAGGATATTTATCTTCAAAACCGGTTAGGCCAACCAGGTCGATCGCGTCTTGGGCGAGTTTTGTTCGTTGCGCTTTTTCGATTCCGTGTAACTCGGCGATTATTTCAATATTTTTGCGAACATTTCGCCACGGCAAAAGTGTTGCATCCTGAAAAACGTAACCAATACTGTTGCGGTCGACTTCACACTTGCCTTCGGTTTCGGTTTCTAGGTTCGATGCGATACGCAACAGGGTTGATTTGCCGCAACCAGATGGCCCGACAACTGTTATGAATTCTCCCGGGTTGATATCGAAAGTAACCCCACCCAGAGCTTTTGTGCCGTCAGGAAACGTCATACCGACGTTTTTGAACCCGAGCGCCCCAGCCACAGTCAGAGAATAGTTGATTAGTTGCCAGTAACCAAAAGCGAATGGGTGATTTGACCTTTATATAAAACTAAGTTTCGGGGTGGCGTATTGGCGATTGCTTCTCGTGTCGAACCTGCTTGAGTGAGCATCAAGTTTGCAGTCGCCCCGACATGAGGTCCAGCAGTAGCCAGTCCCATTACTTGTCGCGCGACAGTTGATACAGAATCAAAAGCGTCATTGGGCAGCAAATGCGAAGTGAGTATCGCCAGACCAGCACTTTCGAGTGGGTCACCTCGACCGATCGGATTAAAAGGGTCTTGTAAATTGTCGGCCCCGAAGGCAACTTTAACACCTGCCTTACGAAGGTTAGAAACTGCCGTCAAACCCCGCGGAGTAGCAGTCGCAAAATCTCGACCTTGTAAAAAAAGATTGGTGTGCGGCAAAGCGATGACGCTGATTCTGGCTTCGGCTACACGTTCAGAAACTCGTTTCTGTACGGTCTCGCTCTGCATACCCAAACTGACACAATGGCTGGCGACCACGGCCTGTTTCAACCCAGTACTGATTACTCGATTTGCAAGGTCTTCTAGTGAGAGACGATTTGAATCTGTGTGTTCGTCAGTGTGCAAGTCAAGATCGCAATTAAGTTCTCCGGCAAGTTCGATAAGGGCGATGTTGGCACCTTCTGGGTCGACGTCGAGATGTGGGCAACCACCCAAAATGTCAGCACCCATCTCAACGGCGCGACGTGCGCGGTTACGATTTTCTTTGCCTGCTTCGCCCGATAGCGGCCAACCGAGTAGCGCACAAATCTGCAGATCAACAAGAGATCGTGTGCGGTTTCGAACCTCGACAAGAGCTTCGACAGCATCGAGATTATTCCATTCGGTGACATCTGCATGAGTACGAATTGCTGTGACTCCGTTCGAGGCCATGAGTCGCACAGCTCGTTCGGCCCGCTCAATTGTGTCGGCGACAGTTATTTGATCACGTGATGTCTCCATCGCCATGATCGCGCCCATCAGGTCTCCTGTTGGGTTATGAATTCGCTCAGCCAAAAAGGCCTTGTCGAGATGGGCGTGCGGTTCGGCTAGTGAGCATGTCAGAAGTGAGCCATGCGCATTTACGACTTGTTCTTTTTCGAACGCAACAAGGTCATTAGCAATCCCAGAAACTAGATCGCCGACGATTCTTACACTTTGAAGCTGCGCGTAACCATCAATTTTGCAATTCTGCAGCAACATTTCTGTGTGCTCGCTAGGTCAACTGATTTTTAAATCAGTGGCTGAAGATTCGGCAGAGGTCGTCGTTCGACTTTTTCGCCCAGTTTCGGAAAAACCTCTTCGACGACAAGATGCATTTGCTCTGACATTTCTTCACGCGTCACGCCCGGAAAGTCAAAGAAGAAGCAAATATTTTTGAGGTCGAGTAAGTCTCGCCAAAAACCTAAAGTGTCGACGGCGTCATCGATTGACCCAATGATCTGTATCTTCTGGTCGATTGACTCTTGAACCGTCGGGCAATGGTTGAAAGCAACTTTGCTGCCATCTGGGTTGCGATATGAAGAAAAGCGACCGTACGGCGACAAAAAGTTTGCAAACTCGTCATGTCCGGGCTTGCCTTTGATCATTGCTTTTTCGCGGGTCTTTGCGACATGAATGTTCATTACCAAGGTTCGATCTTCACCTGGTGCAACCGGTTGACCCATGTCTTCGCGAATTTGTGCGTAACGGTCCCATTTTTGTTTTTGGCTATCTGCGTTTTGCAACCAATAAATCGCTTTGTGACCAACTCTCGGCACATACTCAATTGTCTCGGGCGAAGTCACTGGTTGATAAACATCGATATGACGAAGCGGCTTTGGTATCAGAGTCAGGTCGTCTACATAACTGCCACGGTCTGGTATCTCATCTGGAGGAAACACAAAGTGTTTGCCGCGATACGAGAAGCGCTCGTTATACCAAGCGAGTTTGATGACTTCCATGCTTTCTTCGAATACTTCGCGATTGATGCGGTCGTGTTCAGCGCTCATTGCATTGTCGCCCGAGGCGACAACCGTGCCAAGACTCCATGCTTCGCGCGGCACTGTGCCACGGCCAACGCCGAACTCCATGCGACCACCTGTAACTATGTCGGCTATCGCGAAGTCTTCAGCGAGCCGCAAAGGATGCCATTGCGGCAAAACATTAAACATCTGACCAAGGCGAAGATTTTTTGTAACGCTAGTCAGGTGTTGGCCAAACAAAATTAAATTTGGCAACACTTCGTAACCTTCGTATTGAAAGTGGTGCTCGGTTAGCCACATCGTGTCGATACCGACCTCGTCGGCGGTCTTGGCCCAAGCGACAAGATTCTTATAGCACTCGATGACGCTGTCGTTGCCGTAGCGGCGATCTTTTGGCGCAACCTTTCCGGCGTCATCCATCGGAACTGTGCAGAAAAAGTTGGCGTCTACTCTCATGGTGCCAACAATATCTCAATTGCCTCGCCAGGCATTACGCGAAAGTAATACTTTTTTTAAAGATTCGGGCCTGTCGGTCATTATGCCGTCAACGCCCAGGTCTAATAGCCGAATCATCTCGTTTTCATCGTCGATAGTCCAAACATGCACCTGGATCTCGGCATTATGAGCCGCCTCAACAAATGATCTATTAACGATGGTCAACGGACCCTGACTTACGGGCACTTGAGCCGCGTGGATATTTCGAAAGCTGCCCGAGCGGCGCACCCAACTACCTAAACGCAGCTTGGTGACGTCTCGTGGGCCCATCGACGTGCACAAATCTTCACCGAATTGGTCGCGCAAACTATTGAGTCGTCTATCACTAAAAGAGCCGACGCAAATTCGGTCGAACAGATCACCATGGGCGATTCGCTCTGCAAGTGGCAGCAGCGCTTGATCTGATTTGCAGTCGATGTTGATGTGGGCGTTTGGCCAAGTAGCGATCAAATCTTCAAGTAGCGGTATTGGCTCGGTGCCGTTGACTCGGGCAGTTTTGACATCGTCGTAGTTGAGTTCGCTGATCAAGCCGCGCCTACCGCAAGTTCGCGACAGGTCGTCGTCATGAAACGCAAGCAACACACCATCTTTGGTGGCATGCACGTCAGTCTCTATATATATGTATCCGAGGTCGATTGCTCGTTGAAACGCTGGCATCGTGTTTTCGGGCGCATCGCTGGCACCACCACGGTGAGCAAATGCGATCGGCGAATCATGTTTGAGAAAAGGATGTGTCACTATGAGCAAATCATCGATTGCGCACAATTAAATTGCGCGACCAGCGTTCTTCCAATATTCGTCTTTAAGCAAACGCTTATAAAGTTTTCCCGTTGGATGTCGGGGTAGTTCAGGGCGAAAATCAATTGAACGCGGGCACTTCAGATCTGCAAGAGACGCTCGACAGAAAGCTTTCAATTCAGTTTCTAGCTCGAGAGCCTCTTGAGAATTTTTTGGCATCGTGACCGGCTGAACGACTGCCTTCACCTCTTCACCAAACTCTTCATTTGGCACGCCGAAGACGGCGACGTCAACAACCTTTGGATGATTGATCAAAATATTTTCTGACTCTTGTGGATAAATATTCACTCCACCCGAAATAATCATGAAGGCCTTGCGGTCTGTCAGATATAAGAAATTGTCTTTGTCGAGATAGCCAACGTCTCCGAGTGTTGTCCATCCGCGTCCGAGCGGATCTCGCGAACTCTTTGTCTTTTCTGGATCGTTGTGATACTCAAAATTCACGTTGCTCTCGAAGTAAACCGTGCCCGATTCATTGAGTGGCAACTCTTTGCCATCTTCGTCGCAGATGTGAACGGTTGCATTAAGCGCGACGCCGACTGTGCCAGGGTGGGCAAGCCACTGGTCAGAATTGCAATAGACAAAACCGTTGCCTTCGCTGCCTGCGTAATACTCGTGAATTACCGGCCCCCACCAGTCGATCATTTTTTTCTTCACTTCAATTGGGCATGGTGCCGCTGCGTGAATTGCACATTTCAAACTTGAGGTGTCGAACTGAAGGCGAGTCTTTTCGTCAAGCTTCAGCATTCGCACGAACATTGTTGGCACGAGTTGTGAGTGTGTCACTTTATGTTTGGCGATCAACTTTAAATACTCTTCAGCATCAAAATGCTCCATGATGATTGCCGTACCGCCCAGTCGATGCGTCGTCATTGTGAAACGTAGGGGTGCGGCGTGATAAAGCGGCGCCGGTGAGAGATACATCGAGTCTTTGTCGATCGCAAACAACATTGAACACAACCCGCTTAGCGAACTTGGCGTACCCAGAGGGGTCATTGCGAGTCCAAGTTTGATTCCTTTGGGTCGGCCAGTTGTGCCACTTGAATAAAGCATGTCGACACCATCGACGCGGTTGCTCAACTCAGTAGCTGGTGCTTTCGAAACAGTGTCTTCATAAGAGTCGTAACCACTTATTTTGCCGTCGAGCATTAAGCGCAGCGAAATATTTGGCGTCGTGTTTGCTACCTCGGCTGCCTGGTCAGCTTTGTGTTTACTTGTGATAAACGCCTTTGCTCCGCAGTCGTTGATTATGTAATTGAGCTCGTCAGTCGTGAGTCTTGATGAGCAAGCCGTATATATGAGGCCTGCATAATGGCAGCCCCACAAGATCTCAAAGTAGCGAGGGTGATTTTCGATACAGAATGCAATGTGATCACCTGGGTTGAGGCCGGCACTGCGCAACACTTGGCTCAATCGATTGGCGCCTTCGTCAAGTTCTTTGAAGGTGATTGTTTGGCCCGTCGATGCCATTATGACGGCGGGTCGATTTGGTGCATCAGCAGCGATTGCCCCCGGAAACATATTTGAAAACTAGTCGGTTTTGATAACTGCCTGCCAACTACAGAAACTTTGGCTCCGAAAGGTAAATTGGGTGAATCATGGTTGCCGTAGAAACTGAGAATGTATTAACAGATGCCGATGTCAGCGCTTTAGTCGGTTCGTTGCTTGAAAAGTATCCGCCGAATAAAACTAAGGCTGTCGATTTTTTGGGTGCGCAATTTGATGCGGGTTTGGCCTGGGTGCACTTCGAGGTTGGCAACGGTGGTTTAGGGGCTTCGCCTAAGTATCAGAAAATTGTTAATGAGGCAATCGCTGCTGCGAACGGACCGTCGAGTTATGCGCGCAATCCAATCGGATACGGAATGTGTGCGCCGACAATTATTCAGTGGGGCACCGACGCGCAGAAAAAGAAGTATCTGAGATCACTTTTTACTGGTGAAGAAATTTGGTGTCAGTTGTTTTCAGAGCCTGGCTCTGGGTCAGACTTCGCAGGACTATCAGCCAAAGGTGTTCGCGACGGCGACGAATGGATAATCAACGGCCAAAAAGTTTGGACGACTCTCGCGCACCTTTCTAAGTACGGATTGTTGGTCGTGCGCACTGATCCACAAGCGGTCAAGCACGCTGGCCTAACTGCCGTCATAGTCGACATGAAAGCTCCTGGGGTAGAAGTGCGACCTCTGCGTCAGATGACTGGCGAAGCCGAATTTAATGAAGTTTATTTCACAGATGTTCGAGTGCCGGTCGCAGAAACTTTAGGCGGCACAGGCGATGGTTGGCGTGTGAGTTTGACGACTCTGATGAACGAGCGAGTTGCAATCGGCGGCGCGATTCCGCGCAAAGCAACTGGTCCGATTCGCGAGGCTATAAAAATCTGGGAGTCTCTGTCACCAGAAATGCAATCGTCAGCAACCAAAGATGAATTGATGAAACTCTGGATCAAAGCTGAGGTCTTGCGTTTGACAAACATTCGCGCAGGTCAGAACCGTCGCATAGGCACCCCCGGCCCCGAAGGTTCAATCGGCAAGGTTGCGAGTGCCGAGTTGAACAAAGATACTTACGAGTTTTGTGTCGGACTTCTCGGTGCAAACGGAATGCTTTATGGCAGTTACGAAATGGTTCGGCCAGAGACTGCGATGAGTTTTGATTCTGTGCCGAAGGCGTTTTTGCGCAGTCGGGCAAACAGCATCGAAGGTGGCACGACAGAAGTGATGAAGAATATTCTCGGTGAACGAATTCTTGGGCTGCCAGGCGATGTTCGGGTTGACCGTGATAAACCCTGGCACGAAGTACCGCGCAACTAGCAACAATTTTAGTTGCGCCTTTCAGCGAGCTTCACCGCGCAACTAATTTTTTAGCTAACTTGCTAAAAGCGCGAGTACGGTGCTCGCCGCAAGTTTGCGATCATCGACAACTTTTCTATTGCTGAGTACGCCACCAAGCATCACCGTAGTCACTGTCTCGATTGCGATCTGCAACTGTCGAATATGACGCGGTGGCGGAAAGTATTCGTCTTCTTGAGCAATCTTGATCTCCTCGACGCCCAAAGAAGGCGCTAGCTGATCAATAATTTGGGTAACCAGCTCTTCGGGTGCTGAAGCGCCAGCAGTGATGCCGACTACGCCTGTCAGCGACTTTGGTAATTCAGAGACGTCATTGACCCGATAGACGTCTTCACACCCGACTTCACGAGCCAACTTCTCAAGTGCTCGGGTGTTTGATGAATTATCAGAGCCAATCACAACTATCGCATCACACCGTTCTGCGATTTTCATTAAGGCACCCTGTCGATTTGTTGTTGCAAAACACAAATCGCTTTTTCCTGGCGACCAAACTTCTGGAAATTTGACCTTCACTGCTTCAGCGACATCCTTCCAATCGCGATGTGAAAGAGTCGTTTGCGCCAAAATCGCAACGGGCTCGTCAAATCTTGGTAGAGCGTCGACCTCTGCAAGTGTTTCGACACGTGTGATCGAATCTGGTGCGACCGCCATAGTGCCCACAGCCTCTTCATGTCCTTCGTGGCCGATGTAGACAATGTGAAAACCTTTTGATGCGCGCGTCTTGACTTCGTGATGCACTTTGGTTACCAGCGGGCACACTGAGTCGACGACGTAGCTTCCTTTAGCGATTGCCTGTTGCACAACTTGAGGGGCAGAACCGTGAGCCGAGAGCATTATTGGCTTGCCTAGTGGTATCTCACTGAGATCATCGACGAAAATCACGCCGAGCTTCTTGAAGCGATCGACCACGATCTTGTTGTGAACAATCTCGTGGTAGCAATACACAGGTGCATCAAATGTGCGTACCATCCACGCAAGAGCCTTAATTGCCATTTCGACGCCTGCACAAAAACCGCGAGGTGATGCGAGAATAATTTTTTCGATCTTATTCACCGCTTCGAAGATTACCTTGAAGGGGCAAAGGTAAACTGATAAGTGTGACACCGGACCTTGCAACTGTTGTCATCATTGGTCGCCCGAACGTAGGCAAGAGCACATTGTTCAATCGATTTATGGGTTCTCAGGTGGCAATCGTGCAAGACCAACCAGGCGTTACGCGCGATCGCTTCGAGCGCCAAGTTGAGTGGCAAGGTCGCCATTTCAATGTCGTTGACACTGGTGGCTGGATGCCAGGTGGCTCAGAACTCGACAGCAAAGTGAGCCGTCAGGTTGAAGCCGCAGTTAGAGAAGCCGATCTCGTCTTGTTTGTGGTTGATTCGACCGCGGGAGTACTCGATGATGATCAAGCGATTGCCAAATGGTTACGTACAAGTGGAAAAGAAGTTCTTGTCGTTTCAAACAAAGTAGATACCGACAAACGTGAATTTGATAAGTGGGAGTTTCTCTCTTTAGGTCTTGGTGATCCGTATCCGGTTTCTGCACTACACGGGCGCAAGGCGGGCGACGTGCTCGACGAAATATTGGCGCGTTTACCGCGTCGTGAAGGTGACGACCAAGAAGTCATCAAGCCTGATCGCAACGACGCCAACCGCACACCAGGCATTCCGCGCGTGTCAATCGTTGGTCGACCCAATGTTGGCAAGAGCACTCTTTTTAACCGACTTGTCGGCCAAGATCGCTCGGTGGTGCACGACATGCCTGGTACTACTCGCGATTCGATCGATACGGTCGTGCAGACTCCAGACGGTCCGATCACATTTGTTGACACTGCTGGTATGCGTCGTCGCAGCCGAGTAGACGAATCAACAGAGTATTATTCATTTGTTCGTGCGCTTCGCGCCGTTGATGAGTCAGATATTGCGCTATTGGTCATCGATGCAACTGAAGGCATCACCAGTCAAGATCAAAGACTTGCCGAACGCATAGATGCATCGGGTAGCCCCGTGGTTGTCGTGCTCAACAAGTGGGAAATTCTCAATGCAGATCAGCGAGATGAGATTGATATTGAAATAGGTCGAAAATTATTCTTCGTTGGTGATGCACCAGTTCTTAAAATGAGTGCGCTTACAGGCAAGGGTGTTCAAAAGCTTCTTCCTGTCTTGAAAGATTCAATCGAGCAATACCACCGTCGAGTGCCGACCCGCGATGTCAACAGAGTCATCGCTCGCGCTCAACAGCAACAGCCCGCACCAAGCGGTGGGCGAGTACTTTACGCACTGCAGGGTGCATCTGATCCGCCAACATTCACATTGTTTGTCAACAAAGAATTGCCTCAGACATATTTGCGTTATCTCGAACGTTCGATTCGTGAGGGGTTTGAGTTCGGTTCAGTGCCGATAAAAATTCGCGTGCGAAAGCGGGCCGAGTAGACAATCATGCCTTGGTGTCAAGAATGCGCCAAATATTTCGTACCAAATGCTTTGACGGTCGAGGGTAAATGTCCGAATTGCGGACGTGAAATCGCCGAGTTCACAATCAACGGAAAACCGCTAGATCGACCCGTCACTCACAAGACACTCGACCTTAGAAGTCTTGCTCGATCAAACGGTGAAGACGAGAAGATCCCGTGGCATTTCAAGTTGCTTGTTGTGCTTTTGGTCGGTTATTTGTCGTGGCGAGTTGTGTCGCTGTTTATCTGAGATACCTTGACAGTCAACGAAAATTGAAATTCGGGCTGTGGCGCAGCTTGGTTAGCGTGCTTGTCTGGGGGACAAGAGGTCGTGGGTTCAAATCCCGCCAGCCCGACAAACGTTTGTGTCTAGTATTTACTGGCACGAAAAACTAAGAGCTCGGGGGCATTGTGAAATTGGCGAATCGTTTAGATCGACTTGGTACCGAAACAGCATTCGCGGTTGCTGCGACTGCGGCTGACTGGTTATCGAAGGGCAACGAAGTGTTTCCGTTTCACCTCGGCGACCTGAACCTTCCTACGCCTGCCAATATTTCGGCGGCGATGCAGCGAGCAGTAGCAGAAGGCAAAACTGGTTATTGCCCAAACGCAGGCATCGCACCTCTCAGGCTTGCTCTTGCCGAGAGCCTTGGCAAGCAACGCAATGTTGTGTTTGCTCCAGAGAACATCGCAGTACAACCCGGCGGCAAACCAGTTATCGGAAAATTCTTGCGCGCGGTGATGAATCCTGGAGACGAAGTTTTGTATCCGAACCCTGGGTTTCCTATTTATGAGAGCCAAATCGAATTCAACGACGGCATTGCTGTGCCGTATCGATATCTCGACACTGCGAACGGTTTTCAAATTGATTTGGATTTTCTGAAATCGAAGATAAACAACAAGACAAAAGCGTTGATTCTTAACGACCAGCAAAATCCGCTGGCGGCTGAAATGACCGACGCTGAGCGACAAGCCCTTGCCGACTTGGCAAACAAACACAATTTGTGGGTGTTGTCAGATGAGGCGTATTTCGACATTCGTTATGCAGGAGAAAGCAAGAGCATTATTTCTTTGCCAGGCATGCAAGAGCGAACCGTTATTTTGTACACGTTTTCGAAGAAGTTTGCGATGACTGGTTGGCGACTTGGTGCAGCAATCGGTCCGCGCGAGATCGTCGATCGCATCTCGAAACTAAACACAAATGAAGAGAGCTGCACTGCACAATTCGTGCAATGGGCCGGCGTTGAAGCAATAATCGGTGATCAGTCAGGCGCGAATGACTTAGTTCGTGTTCTCAAGTCGCGCAGAGACGCGACAATCGCTGGCATCAACAAAGTATCGGGCATGCGAGTGCACACACCCAACAGCGCGTTCTACGTGTTTCCTGAAGTTTCAGAGACAATGTCTCGTACAGGACACACAGATGTTGGTGATTTTGCCCTTGACGCACTTCACAACTCGGGAATGTCTTTTTGCACCCGCAGACATTTCGGTCGTCCGGCAGCAGATGAAAAAGGCAACTACATTCGATTGGCGTACAGCGGCATCGATAATGAAAAAATCGAAAAGGGTTTATCAAAACTCGCTGACTGGGTCTCATCGAAGTGAGCAAGATTGTCGTCACTGGCAAAATACCCAATGCCGGATTAGAGGTTTTGCGCAATGCCGGTTTAGATCCCCAGGCATGGTCGCAAGATGTGGCGATGACTCGCGAAGAATTGCTTAAACAGGTTCAGGGTGCAGAGATTCTCGTGACACTGCTAACTGAAAAAGTTGATAGCGAACTTCTGGATGCAGCCGGTTCACAACTGAAAGCTGTTTGCAATGTCGCAGTCGGTTACAACAACATCGATGTGGCTGCTTGCAAAGCGCGAGGAGTAACTGTTACTAATACGCCCGGAGTTCTCACAGATGCAACTGCAGATATCGCTTTGGCGTTGATCTTGATGGTGACTAGACGCTTGGCTGAAGGCGAGCGGGTTATTAGGTCAAAAACTCCGTGGCAGTGGGGTATGCATTACATGCTCGGCACAGGAGTAACAAATCGCGTTTTAGGTGTCGTTGGTATGGGGGCAATCGGAATCGCAACGGCACGTCGAGCAAAGGCATGCGGAATGTCTGTGGTCTATCACTCGCGAAGCGAGATTGATTCAAAAATCGCGAGCGAACTGGGTGCAAAGAAAGTTTCGCTTGACGAACTCTTGTCAGGAAGTGACGTGGTTTCGATTCACTGTCCGTCAAATGAAAGTACTCACCATCTGATTGGCGCACCTCAGTTCAAGAAGATGAAGCCGACTGCTTTTTTGGTGAATACGGCACGTGGTCCAATTGTTGACGAACAGGCTTTAGTCGACGCCTTGAAAGCTAAAGAAATTGCAGGTGCGGGGCTTGATGTGTTTGAGTTTGAGCCCAAAATCAACGAAGGTCTTTTAGATCGGGAAGATGTTGTGCTGATTCCGCACTTGGGTTCTGCAACAACTGAGACCCGAGATGCAATGGCGATGCTCGCAGCGAGCAACGCAGTTGCCATCGCTAGCGGTAAGTCACCTTTGACCCCAGTCGGTTAGAAAATTCTCTAATGCGTGGTCTTGGCACAATCATAAATACTCTCACTGTTTTGGGCGGCGGAGTCTTCGGCCTGCTGATTGGCGACAAAATACCTGAGCGCGTTCGAGTGATCATTGTTCAAGTAATCGGTCTTACAACTCTGGCAATCGGATTGCGCGATGTGATCGATACCGACAACATCGTGTTTCCGCTGGTGGGTATGGTGCTTGGCGGCATTGTCGGAGAACTGCTGCGACTTGAAGATCGTCTTGCAAATATTGGCGAGTTTCTGCGCCGGAAATTTGCGAAAGAGGCCGCCGAGAGTTCGTTTGTCAACGGCTTTGTAACAGCGACGCTTCTTTTTTGCGTTGGTCCACTAACCATTTTGGGAGCGATTGAAGATGCCAGCGGTAAAACGCCTCAGCTCTACATCATCAAGGGCACACTTGACGGCTTTATGAATATAATTTTTGGGGCGCTCTATGGTGTGGGCGCAATTTTCAGTAGCGTCAGTGTCTTTGTTGTACAGGGCTCGTTGACAGTTTTTGGTACGACCCTTGATTCGCTGCTCACAGATCGAATGCGACTCGAATTATTTAGTGCAGGTGGTTTAGCAGTCATTGCTATCGGTATCAATTTGCTTGAGATCAAAAAGATTCGACTTGGCTCATTGCTGCCTGGTTTGATAATCACGCCAATTTTGGTTTGGATTTTTGCAACGCCGAATGGTCTTATTCACTAACGAACACATGTGTGGACGATTCAATTCAATTGCTAGCGGCAAGGACTTCGCAGAAATATATGGTGCTGAATTTGATGGCACCGAACTGCAGCCGAATCACAATGTTGCACCAACTTCAAAGATTTATGTCTTAACTCAAGACGACTCTCGCAAAGTTGTCACCACCATGACTTGGGGTCTGGTGCCAAGTTGGTCGAAAGATAAAACTCGGTCAGCAAGCATGATCAATGCGCGAAGTGAAACACTCGCTGAAAAACCGAGTTTCAGAAACTTGCTGACCAAGCATCGCTGTGTGATACCGATTCAAGGTTTCTACGAATGGCAAATTTTGCCCAGTGAAACCAAGAAACCCAAAAAGCAAGCTCACTATATTTCGCGGAGCGATGGTCAACTGATGACGCTCGCAGGTTTATGGACGACCTGGAAAGACGCTGATGACTCGTTGCTGCAGACTTGCACAATCATCACGATCGAGGCAACGAATAAACTCGCTGAAATACATCACCGAATGCCAGTGATTCTTGAGCGCGAAACAATCAATGAATGGCTCGCAGTAAATGCGCCTATGCCAACTAATTTGTTGCGTGTTGCTCGAGACGAAATTGTTGCGAGCGAGCCTACAAGTCGACTAGACCGAGTCAGTCGCGGCAGTAGCGCCAGCGACGCCAGCCCGGCGCAACTCGACGATGATTCGATCGGCCGCTTGTTCTAATTCTTTTCGGTCAACATTTGTGCGAGCATTGGCAAACTCGAGGTCGGCCATTGAATTACTTGGAATCACATGCAGGTGGCAGTGGGGTATTTCATAGCCAGCAATAACCAGCGCTATTCGTTCACAACCAAATGCATGCTTGGTTGCTTGGCCAATGATGCTTGCGACGTTAAAGAGATGCTCGTTCAGCGCTTGTGGGAGATCGGTCCACTGATCGACTTCTTTAATTGGCACCACTAGTGAATGGCCAGTGGTGATCGGACTGATGGTCATAAACGCAACGCAGTGTTCATCGCGATAGACAAAAGTGCCTGGAATCTCGCCATCAATGATCTTCGTAAAAAGCGTGGTAGCCACAGAACCAGCGTAGAGGATTGCCCGACTTGTACGCTCGGCATATGTCGTCAAACAGGGTTATGACCGTACCGAACTTGATAACCCTGGTACGACTTTTCTGTTTGCCGTTGTTTTTGTGGCTGCTGTTCGAAGTAGAAGACAAGGGTGGGGCTGCTTGGCTACTGGGTGCGCTGGGTGCAACAGATTGGGTTGATGGTTGGGTTGCACGAAAGTTCAACCAGCAAAGTTCTTTTGGTGCCGTGTTCGACCCAACTGTGGACAGGGGCATGTTCATCGTCGCTGTCTTTGCAATTGTGATCGATCAATCGATGCCACTTTGGTTTGCGATCGCAGTTCTGGCCCGTGAGATTTCTGTGGCTATAGTCATGGTGACTGCGACTGCGTTCGGCATGCAACGTTTTGCAGTCAGCATTTGGGGCAAGCGTTATACGTTCTTGCTGATGTTCGCAGTTCCGTTGATGTTGTTAGCCGCTGACGACGGTCGGGGAGCGAGCTTGGTGATGATTTTGGCGTGGCTCTTTGCCATCCCTGGCATCATTTTGTCGTATTCGACTGCCTTCGCATATATTCCAGAGATTCGTCGCAATCTTCATGCTGGCAGACAGACGAGGCGGGGCTAACTTTAAGTCATGAAGATTTTGGAAGATCGGCTGTATTCCAAAGATCATGAGTGGGTGCTGGTGTCTGGTTCGACTGCGCGCGTTGGAGTAACCGATTATGCGCAAGACGCCCTGGGTGATGTCGTGTTCGTGCAGTTGCCTAATGTTGGCGAAATATTTTCTGCCGGTGCTGCTTGTTGTGAAGTTGAAAGCACAAAGAGCGTCTCTGATATCTATGTGCCGATTGACGGATCAATTTCATTGACTAACGCCAAGCTTTTGCAAGCACCCGGACTTGTTAATTCAGACCCGTATGGTGAAGGTTGGATATTTGAACTTTCACTGGCAACCTCAGTTTCAACAAAAAGTTTGATTGACGCAAATCAATATCGACAATTGATAGAGGGTTGAGGCTTTATGGCATACGTTTTTTGCAACAACTGTGGTCATCGAAACCCGCCTAATTCGTCGTTTTGTTCATCTTGTGGGGCAGTCTTAGATCTGCCCGATGAGCGCACCGTAGTCATCGCACAAGTCGACCCACTGCAAGACCTACCAGGACCAAGCGACAACGCGACAATTCGACTTGGCGAAATTGGTGAACACGCGGTTCTAGTCATTAGATCTGGTGACCTGACTGGCAGCCGCTTCACTTTGAGCAAAGACGTCGTGCAAATTGGTCGTCATCAAGACAGTGATATTTTGCTTGATGACATCACTGTGTCGAGACGCCACGCTGAAGTTGTCAAGACCTCTAATTCGCTTGTTGTCAGAGACTTGGGCTCCTTGAACGGAACTTATGTCAATCAATCACGCGTCGATGAGTTTGCTCTCAAACACGGTGACGAGTTGCAAGTAGGCAAATATCGCATGGTTTTATTCAGCAAGTCAGACATTTTGTCATGACGAATTACAATTTGGGCAAATGAATACAGCGCGCAACTATCTA
>Ga0129342_1000403_pt1 | contig 18345 bp, 15 predicted proteins | sample CPBDNA_5_FD_94426 | JGI IMG/M metagenome (GOLD analysis project Ga0129342, IMG submission 94426) | Freshwater to marine salinity gradient microbial communities from Chesapeake Bay, USA - CPBay_Sum_15_0.2_DNA | ecosystem: Environmental > Aquatic > Marine > Coastal | place: USA: Chesapeake Bay...
GAATTGGCACAAGACCTCCCAATATTCGAGCAAGGAACTTCCAAGTTTTATAACGGATTAAACTTTACAAATTCAGATGTTAATAAACCAGGTTTTTCTTTGGCAACTCCAACAAGAAGTTTTGGAGCTCAATATTATATAGGTTATAATTATATTAGAGATATTTTGGAAACAGTTACAGGTTCCAGAACAACAAATCAATACCAGATTTTAAAAGGATTTTTTACGTCCTCTAATTATGACCCAACTGAAATGAATATTAGTGCCAGTATGGGAATATATGAATCTTCATCATTTGCTCCAGCTGAATATATTCCTCCTTTCGAGGCTGCAAGAATAAGGTCAAAATGGGAAGGTTCTAAAATAACAAGTCCAGATTGGAATAGGGCAGCCACAAATTCTACTGAAGGTACTGTTAATAAAAATGGAAAACAAGATACTCCAGATGGAGGACCTGTTGTTGAAATATTCAAAGCTGATCCAAATAAATTAATTTATAAACCAACAGCAGAAAATGGTAATTTCTCAATTGAGTCTGAATTTAAAAGAAAAAGGCTTATGGAGGAGAAAAATCCAATAAATCCTTTCTCATACCCTATTGATTTATTCAGAAAATTATTAGATAATAGAAGAAGAAATTTATAACACAAAAAAGAAATAGCATTATATTTATTAATATAACAAGAAATCGGAGTGAAAACTTATGGCATATTTAGATAATTCGCAGGTTACGGTCGATGCAATTCTCACAAAGAGGGGTGCTGAGCTGTTAGCGATGGGCGATAACTTTTTTAATATTACACAGTTCGCTTTATCAGATGATGGTGTTGACTATTCACTATGGAATTTAAACCATACATTAGGTAACAATTATTACGGCGAATTAATTGATAACATGCCTACATTAGAGGCAATCAAGGACGAATCGTTGGTGATGAGAAATAAACTCATTACCCTTCCAAGAAATACAGTAAGAATACCAGTAATTAATATCGGGCAAACAACTTATGAACTGCAAGCTGCTGGTCAATCTGTTGATATTACACCACAAACAATCAATTTACCTGGTGGAAATTCAACCTATGGTTATACAGCAATACTTACAGATTCTCGAGTTTGTACACTTGAAGTTGCTTCTGGTGGTAGTGTTGGAGCTGCTGCACCAACAACTCCAATATTCTTAGGTGATGCACAACAGCAAACAGTAACAAGAGTTGGTACTAAATTTAGAATAACAGCTAAGGCTCAGCCAAATGCAGATGCCACAGCACAGGTTATTTTCATGGCTAACCAAACAGGTGGAACTGTTACTGCTACCATTACTGTTAAACAGGAAACTACGGCTACATTAAGAGTCTAAAGTAAGAGGAGCTAAAAAAAATGGCAGTTATTTATAACGATAGAAACAGAAGATTCAATGAACAATTGAGACCTGCACCGGCATCATTTTCCGATGTGCAAAGACAAGCATTGAATACAACGTTGGCTGCAAATGCGGGACAAGTATATACTGCTCTTGACCCGACAAATGATATTATACCAGACCAGCAGGAAATTATAAGTCAAACAGTTTGGTCTGATGGTACATCGAGATTGACATCGTTTTTCACTTCCTCGGCCAATAGTAGTTCTAATGGTGAATGGTATTACGATGTTTATGATGGTGACCCTAGTAATTCTACAAGTGCTGTACAATTTTCAGTTGCTTATGGTGATAGATTAGGCTCAGGTTCATTAGACATAAGCGCAGATTCAGGAATTTCAGGTCAAACACCGTCAAAAGCAGTTTATAGCCAATACAGAAATATATTATTGGCACCTAATGATGAATCATTTACATTAGGAGATGGAGTTTCAACAGACCAAATTATCGCAATCAATTTTTCTAGGGCTAGATATAAAGAAAGATTAGACCCAGGAAATTTTGAATTTTGGTTATCTGGTTCATTAAATGATTCTTCAGAAAATGTTTTTGTTGATGATAGTACTAGTGTTACAAATCCAACATTAGGTAGAGGTGGTAAAGTTTTCAACATTGTATCAGGAAGTATTTCTGATGGTGTATATAACTCAACATCTCCAACATATGTAGGTTTGGCATATCCAGATTCAGGTATATTAATATTAGATGCAGCTAAGGTATCATCTTCATTTGATGTTGACTGTGCAAAGAGAAATGATAATACTTCTGATCAGAACCATTATTCATTTATACAGGCTGTTTCCAGATCGACTGCTGCTGATTCTGGCAAAGGACCTTCAGTAAGAAATCAACAAACAATTACATCAACATTTTATTTTGTAAGAGTAAGAAACCAAAATTATAACTTTACAAATAACCCAACCTTTGTAACAGGTTCAGTTGGTGATTTAAAACATTCTGCGATGGTTAACAACCCAACAGTTTATATCTCAACAATTGGATTATATAATAACTCAGGTGAATGTTTAGCAATTGCTAGTTTAAGTAAACCTTTACAAAAAACATTCTTCAATGAATTATTAATCAAGGTTAAGTTAACATACTAATAAACTTCATTGTCCCCTATATTTATATAAGATATAGGGGATTTTTTAATAATAGGAGTTGTTAGTGTCAAACGTTTTTAAATCAATAAAGACATCAGATTTAATTATAACACCATATACCGCTAAAAAAAGTTATACGGTTTCAAGTGGTAGTGCTGGTTCTGTAAACCTATCAGGTTCAAATTATCCTGCTGTTGTTTATTTGGCAACATATCAAACAAATTCAATATATACGAAAGATATTAATGTAGGTACATCGTCTTTATATCCCAAAACCATTAATGATAGATATCAGAAATCTATGCACGATTCAATCTATAATCTTTTTTATGATGGTTATGATGATAATATGCTTTCAAAACAAGGTGAATACTTTTCAGGGCAAAAAAGACAATTATCTAAACAGTCAAATATTATATCAATACCTTCAAAAAAATATGGTGATAAAATATATCCAAGTACCTTTGAAATGACAGGTTCTATAAGTGGTAGTAATTATTACATTAAAGATGATGGTAGAGGTAATATATATGATGTACAAGTTTCGTCTTCTTTATCTCAGTCTGTAGATGATGAATTATATCTTTTAGGTGATTGGAGATTTATTGATAATTATAGAATTAACAATAATGAGGTTTATGACTATTCCAAATTTACAAACTCTGCAACCATAACTGGAAGTGTAATAGTCGATGTAAGTGATTCATATACACCACACCCATATTTTTCAGCCAGCTCTTGGCAAGCTGTAAGAATACCTCATAATGATAGGCTTAATTTTAGACACGATGAAGATTTTAGTATATCTACAAGGATTTTACCTAACACAACTCAAACATATACTGCCAGTCATGATTCAAATGTAATAATTTCAAAAAATGGTAAATTAAGGAAATTTGTTCTAGGCAATAAAAAAAATCCACATCCTGGCAGCACTGAAATAGGTGGTACATATACTGGAACTTTTTTAGATGAGGTTTTTACTGGTCCATATCCTTATGAAATATCATATATCAATACTGGTGCAGATACCGGTAAAGTTAAAATGACTAGATATGATGGTAATGTTACATCATCACTTGTTTCAAATACAATTGTTACAGGTAGTTTATTTCATGTTGTATTTCAAAAAACAGGTTCATTATTAGAATGTTTTATAAATGGTGTTTTAGACTCAAGTGGAAGTGATAGTGTAAATGGAAATACTCTAAATGTTTCTGATATATTTATAGGTTCACGTGGTGATGGTGAAATGAGATATGATGGTAGAATTGGTTTATATTCAACAAGGATATATGGAAAAGCTTTAACTTCTAATGAGGTTTTAAATCTCTACAATCACCCCTATAACTCAGCAAATGTAGGAAATATATTTTATTCCTATGGATTGGTTACAATGACTAATCCTCAACATAGTGGTTCTTGGAAAATATCTGAAGGAGACTTTCCTTATTTAGATATGCATAAAAGAATTAATCCACTTTCATCGTCTTTTATAAATCAATGGAATATGCAATACTCTTCAAGTTTGAAAATGTATCAAAATGAGGTTCATTGTACCATACCTCCAGGTGATTATAATATGACTATGAATCCAACAATAAGAAAAAAGACTAAAGGAATTTCAGCTGAGAATACACAAGAGGTAGCTGACTTTGTTACACATTCTCAATGGAATCCATATACAACAACCGTAGGTTTATATAATAACAATGGTGAATTATTAGTTGTAGGTAGTTTGGCGAGACCAATACAGATGACTAATTATTCTGATATAACTTTTGTGCTTAGATTTGATACTGATAGAATTATTGGTAACAGAGGCTTAGGTAGTGGTTTATCTATTGCCCCTGGTTTAAATACGAAATAAAAAGGTTTTTATGTTTGAATTGTTTTGTTCGGCTGCTTATATTTCAGTCATTGCATTGATTTGGTTAGAAACAAATGTCCTATATGAATACACAAAATATTTTTTTAAATATGACAAGTATGAAAAGTGGATTGTTGAATCTCTTTCGAGTGAATCGTATGAAGGTAGTATAAGTTTTTCAGATTACATAAAATCAAAAAATAACTTTTTTTCCAAATTGATAACATGTCCAATGTGTTTATTATTTTGGTTATGTGTTATATACATAAACGCATTTGGAATGGTTAAAATGCTGCCAGCATTATACATCACTGCACTTTTACAATTTTATGCTTTAAGGTTTTTAAAAAATGAGTAATACTAAAATATTTTCTAATCATGCTGAGTTCTATTTCTTTCTTAAAAGAAATCCATATTTGATGCTCAAAAACCAGATTGTTTCTGATTTTAAACAGACTATGAATTCTCTTGTTTCAGGCTGCAAATGTAATACTAACAAAATGCAGAAAATGGCAATTGAAATGTATAAAAATATTAACGTCACTGAAGAAGAAAAAATAGAGTTGAAGGAAACATTGGGTGTAGAAATAATTAAATTTAATCTTGGTATTAGGGAGGTTTTCAAAATATGAGTCATTGGAAATATAAAGGTGAAATACTTTCTGAATCACCATCTGATATGGCCGGTTTTGTTTATATGATAACATGCATGGTAAACAAGAAAAAATATATTGGTAGAAAATATTTTGGAACCAGAATGCGTAAACCTCTAACTAAAAAACAGAAGGAGTCTGGTAGAAAAAGAAGAGAGGTTATATATAAAGATTCCGACTGGGCAACATACACTGGTAGTAGTAAAACACTAAATTCAGATATAGAAAAATACGGTAAGGAAAAATTCAAATTTGAAATCTTAATAATGGCTAGAACAAAAGGTCAGGTAAATTATTTAGAAGAAAATATACAGCACAAATTCGATGTACTCCTTTCAGACGAATATTATAATGACAGCATAGGTTCAAGAAGATTTGTCATGGTTAAGTTTGACAAGCTTATAACCGAAAGCATAAAAAAATTAAAAAAATAATTGCTCAAAAATTTTTTTATTTCAAATATTTTTAGTATATTAGTATCTGAATATGAGCAGTGCTAGACTAGAATCAATATTAAAAAAAGTCCTCGGTGATTACTACAAATCAGGAGGAGGCAAGGAAGCCATATTTGGGTGTCCTTTTTGTAAACATCCAAAGAAAAAATTAAATGTCAATCTTGAAACTCATAATTGGCATTGCTGGGTATGTGATGCTAAAGGCAAAAGTATCTGGACTTTGTTTAGAAAAATAAAAGTACCTGAATCAATTACTTCTAAGCTGGATGGCATAATTGTAAAGAAGAGACCTAGCGTTAACCATAAGCACGATGAATTGGTGCTGTTACCAGCTGAGTATCAGCGCTTAGACAGGGTTAAAAGTGACCCTGAATACAAAAATGCAATTTCATATTTAAAAAAGAGAGGATTGAACAAATATGATATATTAAGATATAATATAGGATATTGTGACGAAGGACCCTTTTCAGGAATGATAATAATACCTTCATATGATTCCACAGGTAATTTGAATTTTTATAGTGGTAGATGTTATTATGATGTTGATGATATTTTGTTGCATAAAAATTGTGATGCCTCAAAGGACATTGTAGGTTTTGAAAATCAAATAAACTGGAATATGCCTATCACAATATGTGAAGGAGGATTTGATGCTATTGCTGCCAGAATTAATGCAATACCTCTTTTTGGTAAAATTTTGCGCGATGGTTTAAAATATAAAATTGTAAGGAATAGACCACCTGCAATATATTTGGCATTAGACCCAGATGCATTTAAGGATTCCGTTAAGGCTGCAAAGTTCTTTATGGACAATGGAATAAAAACCTATATTGTAGATTTGAGGGAAGGTGACCCAAGTCAAATTGGGCATAAAAGATTTAATGAATTAAAAGGAAAAGCTATTGAACTCACATTCGGTAAGCTTATTGAGTACAGGTTATTATAATGAAAAAAATAATTTATGATGTTAATATTGAAAATATTGACAAGGTTTATCATGTGGCTGATATTCACATTAGAAATTTAAAAAGACATAGAGAATATAGAGCACAATTTGAAAAGCTTTATGATGAAATTAAAAAAGACACAAAAAATGCAATGTGCGTCGTAGCAGGTGATATTGTTCATGCCAAAACTGAAATGAGTCCTGAGCTTATAAAAATGACAAAGGATTTTCTTTCAAGCTTAGCTGATATATTACCTACGATTGTTATTTTAGGCAATCATGATTGTAATTTAAACAATCCTTCTAGACTTGATGCACTTACACCAATAATTGATTCTATGAATCATGGCAATCTTTTTTATCTAAAGGATTCTGGAATATATACATTTGGTGATACTGATTTTGTTGTCATGTCAATATTAGAAAATCCATCAGAATATATTAAAAGTGATGAGTGTAAATCTAAAAATAAAATTGCACTTTATCATGGTCCTGTAAATAATTCAACAACTGATATAGGTTATAGAATATCCAATGAGGAGCTAGGAATATCAATGTTCAGTGGTTACGATATTACAATGTTAGGTGATATTCATAAAAAGCAATTTTTAAATGATGAAAAAACCATTGCGTATCCTGGTTCGTTAATTCAACAGAATCACGGTGAATCATTTGAAAATCACGGTGTTCTTATTTGGAATGTACCTAAACGAAAATCAAGATATGTTCACATTGACAATGACTTCGGTTTTTATACAATTAGTGTTAAAAATGGTAAAATGCCTGATTTGACTAAGGTACCTAAGCATCCTAGATTGAGAGTTCAATTCGAGAAAACAGATTCAGCTGACCAACAAACTATAATTGCTGAACTTAAAACAAGATATAATGTACAAGATATTGTTGTAAATACACTTGATAAATTATCACAAATAAAAACAGGCAATGTAACAATAACATCAGCAATAGGAAATGTAAGAGATATAACTCAGCAAAATAAATTAATAGCTGATTATCTAAAAAGAAATTTTGATGGTATTGATGATTCAATTGTTAAAAATGTGAAATCCATAAATAGACAGACAAATGCTGACTTAGCAGATATTTCTATCTCAAGAAATATAATAATAAAACCCAAGAAATTTACGTTTGAAAATATGTTTAGCTATGGTGGTGGCAATACTGTCAATTTTGAGGATATGAAAGGTGTACATGGAATGTTTGCACCTAATCATTCTGGTAAATCATCTTTATTGGATGCTCTTTCTTTTTGCTGTTTTGATAGATGTTCGAGAACAAAAATGGCTGCAAATGTAATGAATAATAAAAAAGACACATTTGATAGTTTATACAATTTTGAAATCGAAGGTGTTGATTATTTTATAAGAAGAAGAGGTAAGAAAAACAAATATGGTGAGGTTAGAGTTGATGTCGACTTTTGGTACATTGACGAGGCTGGTGAGGAGGTTTCTCTTAATGGTGAGCAAAGAAAAGATACAAACAACAACATCAGAGGATTTTTAGGCGCATATGAAGATTTTGTTTTAACATGTCTTTCAGTACAAGGGCAGTCAAATGGTTTCATAGATAAATCTCAAACTGAAAGAAAAGATATATTGGCTCAATTTTCTGATATAACAGTTTTTGAGGAATTATATACTTTGGCAAATAATGAAATGAAAGGTGTAAATAGTTTATTAAAGGAATTTAAAAAACAAGATTTTTCTACTACATTTGCTGAATCTGAAAAGAAACTGGCTGAATATAAATTTGACCATAAATCTGCAATTGCTGAAAAGAACAAATATAAGGATGAGAGAAAAAATATTGAATCCGAAATATTAGAAAAAACAAAAAATCTTAGAACCATTAACGACGTTGCATCAACAAACATCGAGAAACTTGAAAATGACAAGGAAGATAAAATTGTTATTGTTGATGATTGCCAAAAAACGATGGACAGTGTTATTGAAAATGCAAAAACTCTTTCTAAGAATAAAAATGAATTAACACAGAAAATTGACAAATATGATGCTGAAAATATAAGAGCAAATGTTTCCAGACATGAGGAGCTTGAAATAAAAATAAACAAAGTTGAAGGTGAAATACAACTTCTCAAAAACGATGTTAAACATAAAATTCAGAAGGTTAAAATATTGGAAGGGTTAAATCCTAGCTGCGACTTTTGTAACAACAATGAAATAATAAAATCTGCAAAAGGTGTTAAGGTTGAATTGGATAATGATAAAATAAAGGCTGCAGATATAACAGCTATCCTAAAAAATCTCAAAGATGAAAAAGATTCCTTACAGCATTTTGTAGACCAATGGGATTTATATTTGGATGATTCTAAAGAACTGGAAAAGATAAACCTTATTGTGCAACAAGAAAAATCCAAATATAAAAATGCTGAATCCAAAAAAGAATTGGCATTAACTGAAATACTTTTAATTGATTCCAAAATTGAAAAATATTATGAAAATGAAGAATCAATAAAACACAACCAAAAAATACAAAATGAAATTGATAAATTAAATGTTGAATTGGAATCATGCATAGAAAAAATTGAGGAATATACAAGAGAAGAAAATAAACTAAATTCAGCATGTAATGTGGAGAAAAATACCATTGCCAAAATTAAGGAAACCTTAAAAATGGTAAAGGAATTAGAATCTAAATATCAGGCATATGAATATTATCTTGATGCAATTTCGAGAGATGGTGTACCTTATGAATTAATTGCTGCAATACTACCAATGGTTGAAAATGAGGTTAACAATATTTTGTCTCAAATGGTCGATTTTGAAATAATATTCTCAGTTGATGGTAAAAATATTATAACTCAAATAAAATATGATGATTCAAATATTTGGGACCTTTCATTAACGTCTGGTATGGAAAAATTTATAAGTAGTCTTGCAATAAGAACAGCGTTGATTAATGTTTCAAATTTACCTAGACCTAATTTTATAGCTATTGACGAAGGATTTGGTAATTTAGATTCTGACAATATGAATTCTATTTTTATGCTTTTTAATTATCTTAAATCTAAATTTGACTTTGTAATGATTGTTTCTCATGTTGAATCAATGAGAGATGTTGTAGACCAATTGATGGAGATAAAAGTTCAAGGTGGCTATAGTCAAATTAACCATTGATGTATATTTATATAAAAATGTACATTTAGGAGAATAATGTCGTTATATAAACTTCCATTAAGAAGAAAAAAGGAATACCTAGGCCTAAATAAAATTCCAGTTTGGTATGAAGATTCGTCACAAGATTCTGAAAAAATATTTGGAATTAGCAATTTACCCAAGGAATTTAATGCAGGTAAAAATATCATAAAGATATTAGGTACCGAAAGTTTAGAATATTTAACTGAAGTTAGTATTGAAATATTAGATTCTCAAGGTGAGCCTATCTATTGGGAAATACCTGACTATGTTGATTTTGCAAAAAGAAGATCGATAGTAGTTTGGATATATCCTGAAACACCTACAGGGTTAGGTTCTATAACCATTGTTGGTACATTAAAAGATTCTGATGTGCCTGATGAGTGGAGAGATAAACCTAATGTTAGATGGAAAAGAGATGTCGAGGTTGACCCCACCTCTCCAAATAAAGATGAAATTGCCTTCGGGCATAAACCTACAATTTCAATCGAGGAAAAATTTAAAACTGTTTCCAGACCTGAATTCAGTGGGGGTTTAAATGAACCAATCAACGTAAACATTACAAATGTAAAATATAAATCAAGTAAAATATCACAAGGTCCTATTGATAACGTCGAAACCTATGAGGATGCATCCAAAAAATATCGAGATAGTACAAACAATAAAAACATTTGGACAACGTGGAATGAAAATTCAATAAGCACACCTAAAGGCTTAAAAAGCATTGCAAATTTAGGTAGGGATTTTGACAAATCAAAATATTATAGCCCATTGGTTAAAAGGGTCAATAAGGCGAAATTAAAGGCTGAATCTGGAGGCTCAATAGTTACATCACCAAATGGTGATTTTGTAGCTGAAATGGAAGGTGGTGAAACAGCGATTGATTTAAGTGCTATAACAAATCCTGTATTCTCACCTGCCACATTAAAGGCTGGAGAATCAACTTTAACTGTTTTAAATGGAACATATAACTATGAAATTGCACAGGTTATAAATAAACACACAATAAGGTTAACTGACACAATAAAGGACAAGGCAGGAAATGCACTTATCTCAGGTGATATTGGTGTGATAAAAGTATTTTATACTCCTCCTCCTATTTCCTATTCTGAATCTCAAAAATATCAAAATTTTGCCAGAGTAAAGATGTACAATCTCGAACCTGTATCAGGTGATATTTACAAAATAAAATTATATTCGAGAAATCAAGAATCACAGGACAACAAATTCGAATTGGTTACAGATAGAATATTAGAACCTAACAACCTTTTGATTGATAGAAATGTTGAAATTGAAAATTTGGAAATAGGTGTATTACCTTCGGCAAGTTTGGTTACATCCTATTGGTCTGCCTCTTCACACCCAAATGGCTCTCAACCGGCTAGTTCAGATGTACAGGCAACAGCTGATTCTACAAATATAAAAAGAGGTATTGCTGTATCGAGTTCTCAAGCAAACAGTACAATAGATTCTGGATTTGCAAAATTACAACCAGTTTCAGGTTCCTCCATATATTCAATAGATACATATTCTAGTTCAAGTTATATATTTGAGTTTGACATATATGGAAAAACAGTGACAGGTAATTTTGAGACAGACGGAATCGTTTATGTATGTCTTTCAGGTTCAGCAATTGAAAATAGACCTAGAAATAATACTGAATCTAAAATGTTTGACGATGTAAATTTCCAAGGTCAGGTTTTACATGAAATATCCATTAATGATTTTTCCAAAACAACTAATGGTACAATTTTAATTGATGACTCTGCCCTTACATTTCAGACTGACAATGATGGTACATTGACACCTGTTTTTATTATGAAAGGTGGTAAATGGGCATTTAGTGAAATTAGGCTTAAACCTTATGCAGAGGCTGGATTTACTCCATCACATCTTGAATTTGACCTCCCTGTTCCTCCTACTTTTGATGGAACAACAATGGATTTCAAGGTTGAATTTCTTGATTATTTAGGTAATGTATCTAAGGAAATTGCATATGTTAATAATATTCCATTCCAAAATGGAAACCAGGTTTATCAACAAGGTGATAAAAATATAAATATAGGCAAACAAACATTTGGTACTGACTTTGAAAAAGGTGTAATAATTGAAACCGCTGAAAATCCAGAATCGGCATCTAAATTTGGTACATCAATAAGATCTGCAGGTTTTAGGTCATATGCTGAGGCCATAGCAGGTACAGCTCCAGCTGGTTGGATGTTTTCATCAGGTTCGATATCTGGTTCCAATGATAAAGGTGCTACATTTGAATTGGCTAGTCCTAGTGCATCGTTTAAATTCTCAAGTGACCCTAATGACCCTGATGCTGGTTTACAAATTGTCGCAACGTCAATAGAGTCAAATACCATTATAATATCAGGTTCAAGTGGTGGCATAACAAGTTCATATTGGACAGGTAGTTATGGAACAGGCATAAATAGAGAAAGTGATGTTTATATAACAGGTAGTATTTATCAAAGTGGTGATTTTTTTGTTACACAGAGTAGCGAGGCACAACTACTTTGGGATGAAGGATTTTTTTGGCATAGACCAGGTGCTGAAACAATTCTCTACAGATATTCAGCCAATGCACCAAGTCCAGGTGTTTCAAATACATATGGTTTAAGAATTATTGATGATGCTGCAATATTAGAAGGTCGATCATTAGTAGACATTGATGGTCATGCAGTTTATTTAACAAATAGCCAGATTGCAGTTGTAAGTGCCTCTGAAAGTTCCTTATCAGATCCTACCTTACATCCATCAATTAAAATGTGGCATAGGAATTATACAGACCTACCTAATTCAAGAATAGAGTCTTCAGGTAGTTGGCATCATACAGGTTCCTTTAAAATTGATACTGAACAAGGGGTTGAAATTCATGCAGATTCTATTATCAATTTATCTTCATCAATAATAGAATCAACAGGTAGTTATTCACATTCTGGCTCTGCAATATTTAACCAATCGTTGGATGTCGAAGGGGATGTGGCTTTTAGAGGTGATACCTTAACATTGGCTGATGGACAGGGAGCAACTACCTATAGTATTGAAATGCCTTCTGCACCACTTGGTATTGATGGTCATGCATTAAATATAACAGCAGGTAGAGCAGGAGGGTTTACTCCATCTGCAGGAGGGAAACTTTTACTTACCGGTGGTCTAGGGCTTCAAGGTGGTCTTGGTGGTGATGTTGAATTAAGAGGCGGATCAGCCACAGCTGCTGTTGATGGTGGAAGTGTTGTATTAGGAACAGCTGGCTATCAACGAATGGTAATAGTTTCATCATCTCAACGTACGGTATTTGACTATAAAGGAATAGTTGTTACAGGTAGTGGTGGTGGAGTTTATGTAGGTCCAACAAAGGTTGGTGGGTCAATTCCAAATGAAATTGCTCTTTATTATGATGAACCTGGAAATAATTTAGCTGCATTTCAGAGAGAAGGAGGTGCTGGAAGTGCAGGTGAAGGAACAGGTAGAATGTTATTATTTTATACAGGATCTGCAAAAGTAGCTAATATAACAGCTCAAATTGCTGGAGGTAATGATTCATTCTTATCAGGTGGAGGACTTGCTATTGGTTCAAGTTATGAATATGTAGGAGCTGGTATTACTTCATATCTATTAGAATTAGACACAGATTCAGCTGGAAAACCTACTTCAAATACTTGGACAATAACATCAGATGAAAGATTAAAGGAAGGTATTGTAACGGCATCAATTGATATATGTTACAACAATATAAAAAATATCCCTTTAAAATATTTTGGATATAAGGAAGGTTTTACTAAGGATGGTTTATACGACCAACATATGATAGGTTGGGTTGCACAGGATGTTGAAGCTGTGATTCCAAAAGCAGTAACAACAAGTAGTTTTACAACATGGTCAACGTATACAGGTTCGATTGCAATTACTGGTTCGTATACTGGTCCAGATGGCGAGGCAAAAATATTATATCCAGGAGAAAGATATCGAGACCCATTGGCAGGTTCACAAGTTATAGATGATAAAAAATCATTGGATTCTGACCAAATAATAAAGATGATGTATGGTGCCATACAGAAACTACAGCAAAAGGTGGAAGCCTTAGAGGCACAACTAAGTGGTTCCAACTAATATTTATTTAATATCTAACAAGCAAGGATTTTATAATGAATTTAGGTCAAGAAATTGTACAACAACTATTAAAAGAAGATACAAAAATAAAAACAGTTGTCGCATTATATCCAGGGAGATTTCAACCCATGGGAAGGCATCATGCCAAAACTTTTAAATGGCTACAGGGAAAATTTGGGACAGCAGATACTTACGTTGTAACATCTGATAAAACAGGTGGTCCTAAACATCCTTTTAGCTTTAATGAAAAAAAGAAAATAATTAACAAACACGGTATTAAAAATGTCGTTCAAGTTAAAAATCCATACCAGGCTCAAGAAGTATTAAAAAAATATGACCCTGAAACAACTGCGGTTGTATTTATGGTTGGGGCAAAGGATATGGGAGATGACCCTAGATTTAAAATAGGTCTTAAAAAATCAGGTGGTAAAACATATTACCAAGATTATGAAAAAAATAAAAATAATTTAGAGGGATATGATAAACATGGTTATTTAATTGTAGCACCACATGTATCATTCAGTGTTCCTGGATATGGCGAAATGAGCGGTACTGCAATAAGAAAGGCTCTAGGTTCAAGTCTCAACGACCAGAAAAAGCAAAAACTGTTTAAAGACATCATGGGTTACTTCGACCGCACTTTATACAACATGATAGTCGGCAGGCTAGGGCGCTTATCTGATGCTCTAGAAGCATTTTTTGCAAAATACCCTATGCATGAAATTATAAAGGAAGGTTCAATAACTAGCAAGGCTGTAGATGGCGATGCTGATGATGGACCTCCTACATATTTTAATACGTTTAAAGGATATAGCTCAAAAGGCGACATTTTTGCACAACAGTTAGGTTGGGAAGTGGTTGACTATATTTTGGGTGGGGCAATAGAAACACCTCCAGTATCTGATAGAGATATTGTTGACTCCGTTTCCTATTTTCCAGCTGGTGCACCAGGTGCTAAGGTTCCTACAAACAATTCCAATTTTAGAGGAAGACCTGCATATCTTAAGTGGGTTAAAAGAATGAAAATGGTTGCGCAGGTTGCTGGTTATAAAATAATTAAAGATTTAGAGGCTATGGCATCTATTGCATCCTCTAAAAATGAACCTAATAAAATAGTTAAAAAACCTGACAATACAATAAGTGAGGTGATTAAAAAGGTTGATGGTAAATATGTTGTTTATCCTAAAGATGGTGGAAAACGTTTAGGTACACATGATACATTGAAGGCAGCACAAAAACAATTGGCAGCAATAGAAATAAGTAAAAATGAATCTATAAATGAAGGTTTATTGACTGAAGGTGGGGCCTATGGTCATATGTCTCACCCATTTGATGACAGAGGTCTTAAGTTTGGTGATTTCAAAAACATAATTGATAAATCGTTACAAGGTAATTTAGATTTAGAATCATCAGCCACTGAAAAAACCGATGGTCAAAATTTGTTTATAACATGGAATAAGAAATTATTGGCTGCAAGAAATACAGGTGACCTTAAAAAAGGTGGTATGGATTCTAAGGCTGTTGCAACTAAATTTAAGGATAGAGGTAATATTGAAAAGGCATTTAATTATGCTATGCAAGATTTATCAAAGGCAATAGGTTCATTAAGTGATGAACAAAAAAAGAAAATATTTAATGATGGTAACAACTGGGTAAATATGGAAATAATATATCCAGCATCTGCAAATGTTATAAATTATGATGCTCCTTATCTACAATTCCACAATGTTCTAAAATACGAAAATGGAACTCCGGTAGGAAATGTTTCAGATGGTGCTAGAATATTATCAGGAATGATTACACAGGTAAATCAAAATGTACAAAAAACATTTTCTGTTATTGGTCCAAAAGTTTTAAAGGTTAAACCTAACCAGGATTTTTCTACAAAAAAAGATTATTTCCTAAATAAACTTAAAAATGAAATGGCCAAATTAAATATGAAGGACAGTAATACATTTGCCGATTATCATCAGGCCTGGTGGGAAAAATATATTGATGATAAATTAGGAAATGTTGAGAATAGAATAAAGATGGGATTGGTTAAAAGGTGGGCATTTTTTGATAAATCCTTTAGGCTAAATAATAAAAACATACCTGATGTTGATTTATTGGCTAAGATAACAGATATAGACAAACAAGAGCATCTCCAACAGGTTAAGAAAAATATGGCTCCTTTTGAAACATTATTTTTCGAATTAGGTGCTGAGGTTCTTAAAAACGTTGAAGGTTTCCTTGCTGCAAATCCTGATAAGGCTGTACAAGATATAAGAAAACAGGTTGCAGCTGCAATAAAAGATGTTAGAAAAGGTGGCGATCTCAAAAAGCTAAATAAGGTTAAGGAACAATTAAACAAAATCAAGGCAATAGGTGGTTTTAAAACAGTTGTCCCTTCTGAAGGATTAGTTTTTGTGTATAAAGGAAAAACATATAAATTAACAGGTGCATTTGCACCAATAAATCAAATTACTGGTCTCATGACTTTCTAATATTTTTTGATATTTATTAATAATATTAAAGGTTATAAACAAAGGAAGCTGATGGCTAAGAAAGAGATTAAAAATATAAAAAGAATTTCAAATATACTTAGTGGTAATTATACTGCTAAGTCAAAAACTTCTGTAGGTTACTCTAAAAAGGAAGAGGAAAGAAAAGAAGGTGATATTTGGGAAGAAGGTGGAAAAACCTGGACAATCAAAAATGGAATTCTTAAAACAGTCAGCAAAATGTCAAAAATCCGTTCACATGTTAAAATACCTTTTGCCTGTGAATGTGGACAATCATTGAAGCACCATTTAGATAAAAATGCATATAGTCAAAAAGGTAAATGTTATACGTGTTTACTTAAAGAGGAAACCAAATATAGACTTGATGGTACCTATGATGAATATGCAAAACAAAAAAGAAATGAAAATATTAAATCTTGGATTGAGGATGCCGAGATTGAATATAAAGAACAGTTGGAGCAGATAGGTTCTAAATCTTTTGTTACTGAAGATGGAACAGTCGAGGACTGGGGTTACGTTGATAAAAAAGCCTTAAAGGAAAAACAAGACTCTGAGCTTAAAAAGGCCAGAGAAATAATCAACGAGGATAACACCAATGGAGAAAAAGAAAAATAAATTACCTAAAATTTCATTAAATGGGTATTATAAACCAACACCAGCTAAATGGAGAAAATTAGGTGACGCATTACTTTCAGTGTCAACAATGATTACAGGTTTTGCAATTTATGAAGAAGCAAAATGGGTTGCAATTATAGCACTTCTTTTAGGTGCATCTGGAAAATTTTTAACTAATTTCTTTGCTGACGGCGATGGTAATGGCATTGCAGATGTAAATGAAGAGCAATAGGGTTTCTATGGATAATGGATGGAATGAATATGGAAAACTTGTCTTGAAGGAGCTTGAAAGGCTTAATGAAGGCCAAGCTGAGTTGAGAAAAGATATAGACCAAAAATTTAATGAATTGGCTGCACAGATGACAGCATTAACCACCGACCACAAAAATATAGAAAATGATGTTCATGAACTCAAAAGGTGGAAGGAAAATGTTCAAGAGGTTTGGTCTGTAACCCAAATGAGACAGTCAAAAGACGAGCTTTATAAACAAAAAAATAATTGGCAAAAGGTTGCCGGAATCCTTGTAGCAATTCAAATATTGTGGGGAATTATTATAGTATTTAAAGATAAATTATTTTAAGATATGAAAAATAAAATTCTAATATTCGTTAAAAAATACTGGGCAATACTTTTAACTATTTTAGGTGCATTGATAGGCGGATTTGCAATGGCTAAGAGTGGAGAAAAAAGAAGAAAAAGAAAAGCCTTAAAAAAATCCATTAAAGAAACCGAAAAAGAAATTGAAAATATAGGAAGAGCCAAAGAGGCTTTAGACCTTGAAAGAAATCAAGTAACAAAAAAGATAAAGGATTCTAAAAATGAGTCTAATAAAACAAAACAAAAAATAAAAAATATAAACAATCAAAATAAAGATGTGGCAAAAGCAACTGACCATCTTAAAAAGATTGGTAAAAAAGGTAAATGAATGAGAATATCTAAATATGTCTCTTTAAAAGAGGTTACACATAGTAATACAGCTATAAGTAGAGGAATCGATAATAGTCCTAGTGAATCTCAGTTGGCATTAATAAAAGAATGTGCCATAAATGTTTTTGACCCACTTAGGGAAGCCAGCGGTGGTCCTATAAAAATAAATAGTTGTTTTAGAAGCGATGCATTAAATAAGGCAATTGGTGGAAGTAAAACTAGTCAGCATTGTGTTGGACTCGAACCAAGTCAAAGAAGTTATGGTGCAGCATTTGATATCGATGACAATTATTGGGTTAGAGGTTTAAATCAAATGAATAATACTGAGATGGGTGATTATATTAGAGAAAATTTAGATTTTGACCAATTAATATATGAATTTCCAATTAATGGATATCCAAAATGGATTCATTTTAGTTATAGACCTGATGGTAAAAATAGAAAACAAGTTTTGATTGCCACGAAAATAAATGGTAAAACTAAATATTTATCTTATAAAGGTAATGAAAAACTTATAAAAAATCCGGAATTATAAAATGAAAAAAGAAAA
>Ga0129342_1000405_pt1 | contig 18295 bp, 12 predicted proteins | sample CPBDNA_5_FD_94426 | JGI IMG/M metagenome (GOLD analysis project Ga0129342, IMG submission 94426) | Freshwater to marine salinity gradient microbial communities from Chesapeake Bay, USA - CPBay_Sum_15_0.2_DNA | ecosystem: Environmental > Aquatic > Marine > Coastal | place: USA: Chesapeake Bay...
CATCTCCCTCTGGAGGATCAGGAGTAAGTGAGCGTACCGTGGTAAATAGTTCATTCAGATCCCGATTCCACGCTGCCATGTGGGCACAATAATGACAAGTCAAAATCCATCTACAGGCGCAGGTAATATTAAGAAGTTTGAGATCACCCCTAACAAAGGTGGTGAACCAAAGGACATTTCTGCTGCCATTGTCGAATATAAGTATTATGAAAGTGTAATGTCGAATTACATTTCATCAACTGCAGTTGTCGTTGAGACAGGAAATGAGCAGAGTGGTGCAGCACCTGGAATTCTGGACAGTCTTCCAATTCGTGGTGGAGAGAAATCAAACATCATCGTTGAAGACGCAACCGGAAATCAAATTAAAGTCACTGAAAGTCTTCATGTGAATCGTGTCAAATCTGGAATTCCAGGATCAACAAAGGACATTTATGTTCTCGACTTTGCTTCCAGAGATTATTTTATGAATGAGCAGTCGAGAGTTATCAAAAGATATGAGGGAAAGATTTCTGATAACGTCGAAACAATTTTAAAGGATGTTTTGAAAACAAAGTCAAAGATTGAAGTTGATGAAACTTCATTGGAATATAATTTTTATGGAAATTATAAGAAACCCTTTTACATTTGCACTTGGTTAGCAAGTAAGTCTGTTCCAACAAAAGGAACAGGAGATGTTGGTGGATTCTTGTTTTTCCAAACTCGTGATGGTCTTTACTTCAAATCCATTGATGATTTGTTTGGGAAAGAAGCAAAGAAAAAATTCATCTTCAACGATACTCCAGGACTTCCTCCTGGTTACGATGAAAAGATTCTTGATTATGACATTGACAGCGACATTGAGTTAGATGAAAACCTGATGATGGGTGCTTATAATTCACAAGCATATCTTTTTGATTATTTCAAGCATGAGTTTACTCAGATCAACCTTGATATTAATGAACAGAAAGAAACAGCGCAAACTGCTGGACCTGATTATGTCAATGTCAATCCAGAGTTTATTGAGAAGCCATCCAGAATTATGTATCATTTGATGGATTATGGAGTTAATCCTCGCGGCAGTGGAGAGTCACAACTTTCTAATTGGAGAGAGGGAACCGATGCGATTCCAAATTATGATGCTCAAAAAACATTGCTGCAGTCGATCATGAGATATCAGCAGATGTTCACGGTTCAGACCACAATTACAATTCCTGGAGATTTTACAATCAAGGCAGGAGACATGATTGAATGTGATTTCCCACAGCTTGAAGGCAAGAAGAATAAAGAAAGCAATAAGCAAACTGGTGGTAAATACATGGTAGCCCACGTTTGTCATCGCATAACTCCAAATGATTCACTTACACGTCTTGGTCTCGTGAGAGACTCCTTTGGTAAGAAAGGAGGAGGATTCTAATGGCTGAACAACAAGAATTAAATTTACATTACCTTGGGAAGGGTCAAAAGGTTGAGTGGTATGGTCAGATTGCCTCTGAGGCATCATGGGCTGATAACTCACAGGGAAGACCATCCCAACAAAATAATGCAGACCAAAGAGGTTTTGGTGAAAGATATCGTGTTGCCATTCAGGGAAGACACCCTCAAGATTTGAACGAAATCGAAGATGAGGATCTCCCTTGGGCATATGTTGAGTATCCAGTTACTGCTGGTGGTGGTGGAAGAGGATCTGGTCAAAGTGCAAATCTGACACAGGGAACAACTGTAAAGGGTTATTTTGCAGATGGAACCGACGAACAACTTCCAATCATCGTTAGTGTTGTTGGTTTCAATGATTGGAACGCGATTCTTAAGTATCCCCCAACTGACAAGAGATATCAGTCTTACAGTGGATTCTTAGAAGATGAGAAGATCTCCACTTATCTTGTAAAGGCATTTCCTGGCGGTCTGACAGCAACTCCTGATTATTGGTCTGGTGCTTCGATTAACTTTAATTGGTCGGAAAGTATTCAAGCCTCCAACACGTTCGTTGACATGGCAAGTTGGGATTCTTCTGAAGAAGGTAAAAAGAAAGAACCACTTGCGGAGACTGAAGAATGTAAACCCATACCAATGGGCAAGATTCAGAAAGAACTTCAGAACACCATTAACGACATTCAAAAATTGCAGAAGTCGATGTATGACTTCCGTTATGCAATTTCATCAGAAACTGCTGAAATTCAAAAGAAGATCAATAAGAAACTCAAGGTAGCATCAGAAAAAATTGCATCTCTTTTTAAAGACATTCTTGAGCAGATCCAAAAGGGAATTATTCGAAAAACAAATAATGCTCTGAAGGATACTTATTACTTGGTGTTTCCAAATGAAAGACCAGGACTTAAAAAACAAGTTGAAACTGTTAATGATCTGATCGCTTGTTTGTTCAAAAACATTATTAAAGGTCTTCTTGGTTTTGTTGCCAATTTTATTGGTGAAGCAGTAAAGAAAATCGTCAACGCAGCAGAGTGCTTCATTCAAAATTCTCTGGGTCAAATGTTGGGTCAGATGCTTTCTGGAATTCAGAATGCAATCAGCAGCATCATGGGTGGAGTCAACTCTTTGGTTGGAACTGCTGTTGGGACAGCTGACATTGTTGCCAACGTTGTTAAAGATCTGATTTCTTTCCTGTCCTGCGAAACTCAAAACGATTGTCAGGAAGTCAATGAATGGAGCATTTGGAGTGGACCAAAGCACACTGACATTGGTGATATTGTTCAACTTTTGAATGTTGCAAACGATGTTGCATCCACAATTAGCAACACCATCAGCAGCACCGGTGCATCTCTTGGGCAAATTGTTGATCCAGTTTTAAACATCGGAGACGTTTTTGCCAGCGGCACGAGTGCATGTTTCACTGGACCACAAGCGTGTGGTCCGCCAACTGTTGATTTCCTTGGAAAAGGAAAAGAAGCACTTGGAAATCTAATTATTTCATCTGCTGGTTCTGTTATTGGTTATGATCCGATTTCTTTCGGATTTGGTTATGACTCGTTCACCAGCGCACACATTGAAGACGCATGTGGAAACGGATCAGGTGCAGTTGCCACACCTGTTCTGAATGATGATGGGGGAATTATTGATCTGATTATCAGTCAGGGAGGAACTGGTTATCTTCCAACACCCAATGGATCAACTGGTGGTAATGGAAGAGTGTGGGCAACTCCAAATGACACAGAAATTTCTCATCCAAATGGAGATCTTGAAGTTCCAATTCCTCCAGATTACGTTGTTGAAGTTCGACCTGGTGATGTTGTAAATACTCCGTGTGGGACAGAAGTTGTCACTGAACCAATCGGTAATGATCCCACGACTGGAGGGGAAACCATTCAAGGGTGTAGCAATCATGTTGTTGAAAGACCAGGTAGATTTACGACACCCCGTCCAATTTATTCCAGGAATCAGGGAGTTTATCCTACTTCAGGTGACGGTTCCTATCCTGTTATTCTTTATCTTTGTGAGGTAATTATTGAGGACGCAGGAATTAATTATCAACCAGGTGATCAGGTTATAATTGAACCAGACATTGGTGCAACTGCCGAAGCGCAGTTTGATGCAATGGGAAGAGTATTGTCTGTAAAAGTTACAGAATCTGGTGAAGGATTCATCGAACTTCCAAAGATTTATATTCGCTCCGACACTGGATTCAATGCATCACTTCTTCCCAAGTTGTGCATCGATCGAATTGGTGAGGATGAAGTTAAGAATCCAGAAATTCAGGATAAGATTGTCACCGTCGTGGATTGTGTAGGTAAATTCTAATGTCAGAAAGAAAGAATTATCACCAGGTTCGATACGGAACCGCAGAGGGTGAGATCAAGTTCGGTCACATTCACACTGATAATGAGCAGTCTGCTGTGATGCTTCGCAACGGTAAGACGTGGCGACATTACATCACAATGGACCAAACAGGTAAAGCACACAGGAAACACGGAACAATGTGTGTTTCTCCTGGTGCTTTTCAGGTGGTTGCTGGTGATGGTTATGGGGAATCTGAGAAGGGTCAACCTGCCATCTTTATGCACGCAAAGAACGGTGACATCGTTCTTCGTTGTCCAGATGGAACATTAAGAATTGAAGCCCAGAACATTGAAATGATTGCCAAGGGTCCTAACAATGAAACAGGATCTGTTACAATAAATGCAAATGAAAAATTTATTGTAAACGCTGCATCCGTTGACATCAGTGGAAAGGTCTCGACCAAAATCTTTTCTGAAAAAACAGTTGAGGTGATTGGAAGAGGAATTTTAAATCTTTACGGTGGATTAGTTGACATGGCTGATGGAGCAACATCTGTCATTGGATCAAAAGGCGGATCAACAAACGAGGAGCAAAACAAACAATGAAGGTACCTGATTTATACGTTGGCAAAAGACTCTTCGTTGGTGAAGGGAAACCAGAAGCATTAGGAAGAGGACCCCAAGAGATTCGTGGTTCTGCTTACATTGAAGGACCAACCATCACTGGATCTCCAGGTTTCCCAAATGTGTGGGCAACTGTAATGATCTCTGGAGTAAGTAACAGTGAATCACCAACACCGTTTATCCCTGGCACTCTTTGCACTGGTATTAACAACCCATATGATCTTGCTGTGGTTGGTAATACTGCCCTCATGGGGACAGTTGACACAAATCAAAATGTAAATGTTGGTGGAAATCTGATTGCTCAGGGTGAAGTGATGTCACGCTGTGGTGGACATATTCTGTCTGCGAAAAAGAACTTCGATATCCCACACCCCAGTAAGGAAGGTTATCGTCTGAGACACACCTGCCCAGAAGCACCTTACAATGACGTATATATACGTGGTAAAGTAAAGAACACAAATGAAATTGAACTTCCTTCTTACTGGAAGGACTTTGTTGACAAAACAACAATCACTGTTAATCTGACACCCATTGGTGCTCATCAAAATGTGATCGTAAAAAGAATAGAAGAAGATAAGATTGTGTTACAATCAAATGGTGCGATTCCCATTCACTGTTTCTATCACATTTTTGCTGAGAGAAAAGATGGTGAAAAACTTATTCCTGAATATGAAGGAACAACACCAGCAGATTATCCAGGTAATAACGATCAATATTCAATCTCTGGTTATCACTACGACGTTAAGGTTAAGGAGAACTCATAATGACTTACAGCGGATTTGATACAAGAAGCGTTGGAAATAAGGATTGTACCAGTTTTGTTGGTGGTTCCCCAAACAAACAATATGATTTCATCCTGAAAGCGATGACGGGTGATACGGATTATCCTGCAGATGCTTGTCCCCTTTATTATCACTCTTATTTTCAGGTTGATCGAATTCAACTAAATGAACTGTTGAGTGGTGCAGGAGCGATTAACATCACAGGAGACATTGAGACAACGGGGTCAGTCATTGCGACTGTTGACATGACTGCCCCCATCTTCAACGGGAGTGCAACGACAGCAAAAGCCATTGGTGGTGCCTTTGACGTTCCTCACTGGAAGGACGAGAAGAAACGTGTTCGCCACGTCATCGCTGAAGGTCCAGAGGCAGGCATTTACGTTCGTGGAACTATGAAGGACACGAACATCATCAATCTTCCTGAGTATTGGGAGGGTCTGGTTGATCCAGAAACAATCACTGTCACTTTGACACAGATTGGAACCTCTCAGGATTTGATTGTTGAGGGAATTGAATGGGGTAAGAGGATCAAAGTTAAGTCTGGAAATGCTTCCACCATTCATTGTTATTATGAAGTTTGGGCAGCACGTTGGATCAATCCTTGCGATCACGATGAAAAACTTCATGTGGTTTATGAGGGTGACAGTCCTGATGATTATCCAGGAAACAATGAGTTCTTCCTGATTGGTGGATGGGACTACGATCGCAGAGAAACTAAGTGGAGAAAGAATGAGACCTGAAACAAGAAAGTCAATGGAGATGTTGTTCAAGGCAAAGTGGAATGTTCCCACTGCTGCTAAGAACTGCAACTTGACAGAAAAGGAAATGAAGATTACATTTAATGAGTACTGTGCGTTTCATCCTAAGACATATAATCCTTCCAAAGAAGATCAACTCTGGTTGTTTTAACTTATGAAAATCAATCTCTGGTACTGTCAACACATGGGTCAATGGAGATGGACTCTCTGTCAAGACGAAAGACCCATCATTAAGATGGAATCTGGTCAAAGACCCGACCTCAGAGATGCGATGAATGATGTGGCAAACACGGTTGAATTTATTCTTAAAAAAGATTTCAGTGAAGAGTGATTTTTACGTAGATAAAATAGATAAAGAAAGTTCTAAAAGTTTACTTTATAATCATCATTATCTAAAAGATGAATCGAAAGACTTCAAATCAGGGTATAATTATGGACTTTTCAAGCGCACTGACTGGGAATGTCCCCTTAGAATTGGCGGGTGTCTTGCTGTTTGTATCTTTACTGGAATCCCAGTTCCAGAAGTAGCTAAAGGAGCATTTGGATTAGAAAGAGATGAACAAAAAGGTTTATTTGAACTTTCCAGGTTGTGTGTTGACCCAGAACTTCAAAAAGAAGAATACAACATTACTTCTTGGTTTGTTAGTCGCTGCATAAAGAGATTTCGTAAAGACGTGAATGTTCGTGCTATTCTTAGTTATGCTGATTCTCGTCACCACAGTGGAACAATTTACAGGGCTTGTAACTTTCAATATTACGGTCTAACAGCATCCAAAAAAGACTTTTATTATGCTGATGGAACTAAACATTCTCGTGGACCAGTAAAGGATGCTGATGGGGAGTGGAGAGACAGAACCAGAAAACATCGTTACCTAATGGTTTTTGACAAACAATTAAAAGTTTTATGGAAACAAGAAAAGTATGGCAATAAATAATGCGTGTGAAGGAAGTCGCTAAGGGGTACTCGGGAAACTGAGTGCCCTTTGCTATGCGATAAATAACTCATAAGTAGCACCGAGCGCAGGTTGTAAGGAAATGCCTTTAAGTCGCCTTGACAATTTTCTGAAGAACGTTCAAGGAAATGTTCTTTACGTTAGTCCAAATGGTTTAGATTCAACTGACAGTTTCGAGAATACTGGGAACTCGGCAGCGCGTCCCTTTCTTACCATTCAAAGGGCACTAATTGAAGCAGCGAGATTTTCATATCAAGTTGGGCAAGACAACGACAGATTTGCTCAAACAACCATCGTTCTTGAACCTGCTGATTACGTTGTAGATAACAGACCTGGTTGGATTCCTGACGGATCAAGTAATTTTATATTGAGAAGTGGAGCAACTTCGTCTAACTTTGGTGAAATCTCTTCCTCATCAAACTTTAACCTCGAAGAAGACGATAATGTTCTTTACAAACTGAACAGTGTCTATGGTGGCGTTATTGTTCCTCGTGGAGTTTCTATCGTTGGATCTGATCCAAGAAAGACAAAAATCAGACCAAAGTACGTTCCAGATCCTGGTGACACCACAATTGGAAGAAGTGCTGTTTTCCGTCTGACTGGTGGTTGTTATATTGAGGGGGTTACCATTCTTGATGGTGATCCTTACGGAACGGTTTATAAAAATTATGGAACATCCACTTTTGTTCCAAATTATTCACACCATAAACTCACAGCATTTGAATATGCTGATGGTGTAAATGCTACAGACATTGAAGATTCTTATCTGAATTTCTACACTTCCAGAACAGATCTGGACATTTATTATGAAAAAGTTGGACTGTTTTATGGTCCAATCTCTGGTCGTGAGATTTCTCCAAATTATCCAAGTTCTGGAATTGATTTCCAAACCAAGGTTGATGAGTACAGAATTGTTGCTCCAATCTCAGGAAGAGCAGGAATCAGTACCATTACTTCTGGAGATGGTGTAACACCTTCCACTGTTGTTACCGTCACCCTCTCCAACGAGGTTGAAGGAATTGAAGTCGATACCAATGTTGTTATCAGTGGTGTAACTGATAACACATATAACGGAACTTTCACTGTTACTGATGTTGTCATTGCCAATGCGAATGGAACTCTCTCATTCAAATATGAGGTCCCAACTGTTCCATCAGATGCATCACCAACCACCTCTGGAACCGCTGTTGAGTTGTTGGTTAACAGCACAACAAGTTCCTCTCCTTATCTGAGTAACATTCTCACAAGAACAAAATATGGATTGTGTGGAATCTTGGCAGATGGTTCTAAGGTTAGTGGATTCAAATCAATTTTGGTCAATGAGTTTAGTGGAGTCGGTCTGCAGAATGATGAAAATGCATTCCTCAGATTTAATTCAACGACTGGAACTTTTGATGATTCCACCTCTGTCTCTAATCTGAGCAGCGATCCAAACGCAGTTTATAAGCCTTCTTATTACAACTACCTGGTTAAAGCAACCAACAAAGCATATGTACAGGTTATATCAACCTATGGTATTGGTTATTCACAGCAGTTTGTAACCGAGAGTGGTGGTTCTTTCTCAGCATCGAACTGCAACTCCAGCATGGGTCAGAACTCACTGTATTCAGTGGGATTCAAAGACACTGCTTACACAAGAGATGACATTGGTTATATTTCGCACATCGTTCCACCTGAACAAAATGTTGCTAGGGATGTTAACATTGAAATTGACGCGATCGATATTGAGAAAACAGTTGGAGTTGGATCAACTTCAAGACTTTATCTTCACCAACAAACAAATGTAAATTCTCAACCACAAACAGTTGTTCAGGGATACAGAGTTGGTGCAAAAGAAAATGATCGTCTGAACACAACGATCAATGACACCAATTATTATGCAAGAATCGTTATGCCGAACACGCATAGGGATTCTAATCAAGTTACTTCTGTTAAAGTTTCAGAAGTTGGAAGAAATGTATCAACTGGAAACAGCATTTCGTCTAACACTCTGACCTTTAAGGAAAATCACCAATTCATCAATGGAGAATCAATCAGAATCATCTCTGATAATGCTCGTCTTCCAAATGGATTGGAAAATAATGTAGTGTACTTTGCCATCACTGATGGTCTGAATGCTGATCAACTTCAGATTGCCATCTCATATAATGATGCAATTAATGGAAATGAATTGGTCATCAACAATCTTGGTGGTGATTTGAAAGTTGAATCTCGTGTTTCCGATAAGAGAGCAGGAGATTTGGGACACCCAATCCAATGGGATTCCACACAATCACAATGGTATGTTCAGGTAGCAACTGCTGCAACTGACAATTCACTTTATCCAACTTTGGTTTCTCTGGGAACAACTGAACTTGGAGATGCCACTCGAAGAACTTATCTGACAAGAACTCCAGACAACAGATCTCTGGCTGATAGAACTTATCGTGCTCGTTATGTTGTCCCATCTGGAAGTGGAATCACTTCAGCAAGAGCACCTCAGAAGGATTATGTTATTCAAGAAACAAACAGTGTAACTGGTGCGACTGACACCGAAGTTGCCCTTCAGTTCAGTCCAACTTCTGTCTCAATGAGTAACTTCACTGAGATGAGAAACTTTAGTTTCATTCGTAAGGCAGACTGGAGCAGCGATGAGGCAACTTACACCACAGAACTTCCCCACAACCTTTCAATTGGATCAAAAGTAAAGGTTGTTAATGTCACCAGTACCAACAACACAACTGCGATTGGTAACTCTGGTTTTAATGGAACCTTCACAGTTACTGGAATCGCAAGTGCGAACCAGTTCACAGTGACAAACACTTATGATGATCCAGGTGCTTTTAACAATAACACTTCAAGCAGAACCACTTCACTTCCAACTTTCCAGAGAGTTGAGAATTCACACAACCTCTATGTTTACGATGTTGAAAACGTTGTTCCTTATGTTGCAGGAATTCAAGATGGTGTTTATTATCTGACCATTCTTGACTCAACAAATACTCCTGTTATCTCACCTTTTAATGACGCAGATAAGTTTGCCTTCAATGCTCCTGTTAAAAACCTTTATCCTCAAATTGACAGAGATAACCCTAAGTCTGATCCAAATTCATCAATAACTTATGCTGATGCTTCGTTGCTTGGATCCGTTGTTGTGGATGAACCAAGAAACAGTCTTACCAAACAAGCAGTTGACACGACATATCACGAGTTCACAATTGGTGTTGGAATTACAGACATTGTTTCAACATCCGCTGGAACATCTCATACAATCTTTACAGATCGTGATCACGGATTGAATCGAATCACAGCAGTTTCAATCACCTCTGCTGGTACTGGTTATGGAAACGGAACTGGATCTGCTGAGAATCTTTATAACGCAACTCTCACCAATTCAGCGACTGGTGTTAACGCGACAGCAAGAGTTACAGTAAATGCTTCTGGTTCTATTACCGCTGTGGAGGTAATGAACAGTGGAACCAATTATGTGGTCGGTGATGTTCTGAACGTTACCGGAACAGCAACCACAACTGGTTTCACCACAGCAACCGTAACGGTTTCTTCAATCTCCGACAACTTGGGAGACACCATTAGAGTTGCTGGTGTGACTTCTGATTTTTATCAGAGTTATAATCAACTTTACAGAATCACAGGAATCTCAACTGCAAAAGAGATTCAAGTTGCGTCAGTCAACACAGTCACTGGACCTGCTGTTCTTGGAGTTGGTACAGATCGTACAGTTGATGCTTATGCGTATATCAGTGGAACCAAACTGGATGTTTCTTCTTTTGTTGCCAACACCACAGTAGGACTTGCCACAGTTACCACTGTCCAACCACACGGTTTGAGAGTTGACAACGCAATCACCCTTGGTGGAGCATCTGATGATCTTTATAATGGAACTTTCATTGTCACACAAAATGTTGGTCTTACAACCTTTGTTGTTAACATTGGAGTTTCAACTCTGAGTCCTGCAGTTTCTGGAACACAGAGAGCATATTATTCTGGTCTCACAGCACAGGATGGAACAATAAACTTCAACAATGAGAACTTTGGTGGAAGATTCACTAACATCTATGCTGGAATTACAACCACTCTGAATGCTGCGGTTGCCAATGCATCTGTTACAGAGATTGAAATTTCCAACATCGCTAATTTTGATCTAAACATTGGTGATTTCTTGAGAATTGACGATGAGATTTTGAGAGTCAAGTCAACAGTTTCTGGTAATCCAGTTACAGTCTTTAGAGGTTTGTTTGGCACAACAGCAGCAGCACACGATGGCGGCTCAGTTGTTAGAAGAGTCAAAGTTCAACCAATTGAACTGAGATCACCTTCTGGTGGAACTGCGAACGCTCACATGTTTGAGTATCCTGGTTATGGTGCTGGTAATTATTCCACAGCACTTCCAGAACTTCAAACTGATCAGTTGAATGAAACGGAAGAAAGACTTGCTCAGTCGATTGAAGCTGGTGGTGGTTCTAACTCTTACGCTGGATTCAATGCCAATGGTGATTACTTCATTGGTAATAGAAAAATTGATCGCTCAACAGGACACTCCCATCCTTTTGACACACCAATTCCAACTGTAACAGGTGAAGATTTCTCATCACTTTCAAGTGAAGTTCAACTTGAGCAACTGAAAACAGACGAGATTGATGCAAGCTCTAAAATTACAGTTGATGGTGGTCCTTATAACGACAGCACATCAGAATTTAATGGTCCAGTTATCTTCAGTCAAAAAGTAACTTCCACATCCTCTGAAGGAATTGAAGCGAATTCAATCTATCTTCAGGGTGATGCACTGGTTTCCAGGAACTTTAGTGTTGGACTTGGAACACCAACAACATCAGGAAACTATGGTGATGTTGTTTATAATGCTAACCCAGTAAGTGGTGGAACCATTGGGTGGACATACACCACAGATAATGGTTGGTATCCATTTGGTGGAGTTGGAATTAAGACTGGCACCACTGAGTTTGTATTTGATAAAGTTGGTGTTGCAACTGATGATCCTGGTGACTGCACACTTAAGATCGGATCTGGATCATCTTCCATCTGTATCGATGCCGATGGAGTTGGAATTGGAACTACAGCAAATGGTCAGAAACTGAGAGTTGATGGTGTTGTTGTTGCAACTGCTTTCACTGGTGATGGTTCTGGATTGACCAATCTTCAACAAGACAGTTTGTGGGAAGGAACAACCTTTATCTACCCCACAGGAAATAAGATTGTTGGAGTTGGAACCACAGTTCCAAGTACAGACTACAAGTTGTCGGTTGGCACTCCTGGAACAGGCGGAACTGATCTCTATGTTGCCAATGATGTTCTTTTGGGTGGAACGGTAACACTTAATAGTGGTGCTGTTGTTGGTGGTGCTGTTACGATTACTAACTTTAGTCTCGCATCCTCATCAGGCACGATCACCGCTGGATTTGTTACCACAACAACTTTAGAAGTTGGAACTGGAAAAACAATCCTCACAGCAACAACGGGAGTTGGTGTTGGTACTGCCACACCAAGAGCAACCTTGGATGTTGAAGGTTATGCAAGATTCAAGAGTTACTATGACATTCCAAAGACTGTTGCAAGTGTAAGTGGTGTTATTACTTTGGATCTATCAAAAGCACAAACATTTGTTATCACCACAACAGAAGAGATTGTAAACTTTGTTCTGAGAGGTGTTTCGCCAAACTCAGCAACAGCATTTACAGTTCAAGTCATTCAAGATCCAACAACTGGTTATGCAGTTGACATTGATGACATCAGAACACCTGGTGGATCAACAATCCCAATCAAGTGGCCTGGTGGAGTTGCACCTGTTGTTACAACAACCGCAGGAGCAGTGGACATCTACTCATTTATGACATTTGATGGTGGATCAAATCTTTATGGTGTTATTGGAGGTCAGAACTTCTCATGAGTCCATTAGCGTTCCACAACTTCAGGACCACTCAGACTACTTTGGATCTGAATGGTCCGATTCTTTCCTTTTCACAACCACCGGAGTCTGTTTATGCAGTCTCCGGAATTGCAACCTTTGTTGGAATTGCCACAGCAACTTTTCCTCAAAGCGAAAGAGCAACCAACTCTGGAACAATTTCTTATCAATGGTATGACACCTCAGGTCCTCTAAGTGATGGCACCAACATCACTGGATCTGCAACCACGACTCTCACTCTCAGCAACATGTATTTTGCTGAGAACAACAATAAAGAATATTATCTAAGGGCAACATATAATTCTTCTGCTTATGGATCACCTGGAGCAGGAAAATCAACAGGAAACGCAATCAACAGTCCATTGGACTCAGACAACGTTGTTTTGACTGTCTTTCCCACTATTACTTTTACAACTCAACCACAGGATTCGACAACTGCTGTTGGTGAGAATGCAACATTCATTGCTATTCCAACTCTGTCTGATGATTCCTTTGCTCCAGTAACTCAGTTCTGGACTTTGAATAGCACTCAAGTGTTTAATCAACCAAGTCCATTTGTGAGCGGAGCAGGATCAACCACTCTGACGATTGAACAACCAGTTGTTGGTCTAAACACAATTCAATCTTCTGCTTATGTGGATACAGCAATTGGAAGAGTTCAGGCATACTCAAATGTTGCTAATTTCACAGGTGTCGCTCCTCGAAATCTGATCAAACTGGAAGGTTACTCTTCCACTAACGCTTATGCATCAACAACTCTTGATTTGGATTCTGGGGCTCAAACTATCACCAGTTCCCTCTTGGGTTCAGATTACAATCTTCTCACATTCTATGCACTTGAGAAAGATGTGAATGTAAAACTTACAATTAATGCTTCTAAAGGAGCAAACGCTGGTTCTTACTCTGGAGGGGAGGGTGGAACATCTGTAATCACTTTCACAGTTGCAAAAGAAACAGAACACACTTTGATTGGTGTTGCTAATAACTCAGCAGTCTTCTTATACCGTGGATCAAACCTTATTGCTGTTGTGGGACAAGGTGGAAATGCTGGAACCACAGGAAATGGTGGAGATGGTGGCGGCGTTAATGTTTCTGGGTCCGATGGTGAAGGTCGTCAGCCAGGAAATGGAGGAATCGCTCCAGTTGTCGGAACACTTAGTTTGAATGGTGTGTTTGGTTCAACTCTTGCTGGTTCTTCTATTGATCTTCAAATTGGAGATTCGGTCGCAACCGCACCAGCTGGTGGCAGAACAATCTCTTGTTCAAAGGGATCTTATTGGACAGATCTTGGAGTTGCTGCTTGTTCAAATAACAGTTCTTCAAACATCCAGTTTGTTAACATTGACGGAACAACCATCACCAGCAGTGATTCTATTATCAGAGGATTCAAGGCTGGTTATACCATCTCAAACACATCTGGTGCTGGAGTAAATGATGGTGGAAGAGGTGGTAATGGTGCTGTTGGTGGAGAAGGTGGAACAACAAACTCTGGAGGTGGCGGAGGAAGCGGTTACACCGATGGTTCGGTGACTGTTGTGTCCTCAACTCTGGGTGGCAACAACACAACTCAATCAACTGTTAAGATTGAAGTTGCCTAAATAATACAAAGCAAACATTCGGGTGGAGAGTGAAGCCCAATGGCAGTCAATAAGAATTTTGTCGTAAAAAATGGTCTGGAGGTTGCAGAAGACCTTCTAATCGTTGACAGTACGATAAACAAAGTTGGTGTTGGTTCTACCGTTCCTGCTGCAACCTTCGCTGTTGACGGTGGTGTCGCAGCGGTTGATGGACTGTTCGTTGGTGTTCTAACTGCTTATAACGGTCTCGATGTTGGATCTGGTGGAACAGTCTTCAACGTTAATGGTCAAGCAGGTTACGTTGGTGTCAACACCACAGCAACAACACATTCTTTGGAGGTTGTTGCTGGAGCGGGTGGAACTGCAATTGATGTTACTGGTGGAATCAATGTTTCCGCTGAAGTAATTGTCGGTGCTGGACTGACGGTTACTGGAGCTTCAGATCTCACATCAGTTGATGCTGATCGTCTAATTGTTAGTGGAGTTTCCACTTTTAGCAATGTCAACGCTAATGGCATTGGTGGAACCAGCATCATTATTAGCGGTGTTTCGACCTTCAGTAACATTAATGCTGATGGGATCGGCGGCACCAGCATTATCATTAGCGGTGTTTCAACCTTTAGTAACATTAATGCTGATGGGATCGGCGGCACCAGCATTATCATTAGCGGTGTTTCAACCTTTAGTGGTGTCAACGCTGATGGAATTGGTGCCACAAGCATCAGTGTAAGTGGCATTTCCACTTTCAATGGAGTAAAGGTCGGTGACCCTGCTGGTGTCATTACAGCGACCAGTGCTTCTGGAATTGTCACTTATTATGGTGATGGATCAAATCTCACTGGTATTGCAACTCAACTGACAGCAACTATTGGTGTTGGTTCTGAAGGTTCATTCATTGGTGCTGGAATTACACAAATCAATTTCAACTCCACAACTGGAACTGCAATTGCAGTTAATGTTCCACCTGAAACAGCAGCAGGTGTGGCAACAGTTACAATCACACCAGGTGCATCAATTGGACTTGTAATCGCTCTCGGCGGTTAATAAATAACCATAACACATAAAGAACAATGGCAGAAGCATTTTCTAATTCATTAACAAGAGCAGCAGGTATTGTAACTTCCAATACCAGTGGTTCTATTGGCGTTACCACAAATCTCATTACTGGGATTTCAACTTCTTTGGTTAGTGTTAATGACCTTGTTGACACACAACATTTTATTGGTGGATCAAGAGTTTCATCCATTGGTGCAGGTCAGGTAATTGTTGATAGAAATTCAACAAATACTTCAGCAGCATCAAATCAGACCGTTAGATTCCTAGGAATGACGACGGCATACACTTCATCCACTGGTGTGAAGAGCATTCTGATTGGTGGAACATTTGCCAATAACACAGGGAGTCAAGTCAGTCTGACAGTTGAAGTCTTTGACAACAGTAGCAGCACCACTGCTGCACTGGCAAGTGACATTCCTGTTCCTGCTGGAAGTTCTTTTGTAATTTCTGATACTGGTAAGACAGTTCTTGAGGGAGATGATCAGATAAGAGTTTATTGTGATGTTGCAAATGGTATTGATGTAAATCTCAGCATCCTCACAGGAGTTAGCTAATGGCAGATAGAAACGGATATATTGGAAGATCTCCCGCTGACTCTTCAACTGTAGTCGCTCGTCAAATCTTCCAACCAACTTCTGACACGACAACGTTCACATTTGCCTCAGGATACTCTGTTGGTTATCTTGATGTTTATCTGAACGGTTCAAGACTGGTTAGTGGCGCGGGATATGACTATCGTGCAAGCGATGGAAGCACAATCATCCTGAACTCTGCTGCTGTCAATGGTGACGTTGTTGAGGTTGTTGCCTATAAGGCTTTTAATGCTACAACTGTTGACACTGCTCCTGGTAATCTGTCTGTTGGTGGCAATCTTACCGTTATCAACGACACCACAATCAGTGGAGACCTTCTTGTTTCTGGTGTTTCCACATTCCAAGGTAATGTCAGCATCGCTGGAACGCTGACTTATGAAGATGTAACTAACATTGATTCCGTTGGTCTCATCACTGCAAGAAGTGGAGCAATAATTAAAACTGGCACAGCAACCACTGCACTTTTGGTTGAGGGAGATGCAAGAATTACTGGAATTCTTACAGTAGGTACTGGTTCCATTACTATTGATGGAACAACGGGCAATTCCAGTATCACTGGAGTAACAACAGTTGGTGTTACTTCTGCATACATAACCTCCATTAATAACCTTAATTATCCGACTGCTGGACCGCTTAGCAACCGCAACATGCTCATCAACGGCGATATGCGGATCGCCCAGCGCGGCAGTAGTGCTGTTACAGGTAGCAGTTATCCGGTTGATCGCTGGCTTCAAGGTGTCAATACTAGTGGTGCTGTTTCAGCACAACGAAGCACCGCTGTCACTCCAGACGATTTTGGATATTCGATTGTTTGCACCGTAACAACAGCGGACGCAACAACAGGAACCACTGATCAGTGGAATATTCAGCAAATCATTGAAGGGTTTGACGCTGCCCGTCTTTTATTTGGAACGGCTAATGCACAAAGTGTGACCGTTAGTTTTTGGGTGCGCGGCAGTGTAACGGGAACTTACTGTGTAACATTGCTGGGATCTTCTGATGGAACCACTTTAGATAGGTCATATGTCTCAGAGTACACGATTGCCTCCGCAGACACTTGGGAGTACAAAACCATCACTGTACCAGGCGACACTGGTGGTACTTGGACTACTGACAACGGAAGAGGACTGTCAGTTAGATTTGGTTTGACTGCCGGGAGCAATTTCCAGCAGGCCGCCGGATCTTGGGGCACCACCAATGCAATCGGTTCTTCAAATCAAACTCAGTTGCTTGAGACATTGAACGCAACTTGGTACGTCGCTGGAGTCCAACTAGAAGTCGGATCCGTTGCCACACCGTTTGAGAACAGAAATTATGCTGATGAGTTGGCGAAGTGTCAGAGGTATTATCAGGCACTGGGAGTTAGACAATCCAGCGGTCAAGGGTTCTCTTACACTTTTTTATGTCCGATGAGAATAACTCCATCAGGAACATCCACAGGCAATGCCATTACGGTACACTCTACTGCATTTGTTATTTCATCGGGTGGTTCATCTGGAGGAATTACCTGCAAGCTGGATGCAGAACTTTAAGGAGCAAATTTTATGACTTACACTTTTAGTTGGGTTGATCCCGACGAACAAACCACTCTTTGTCGTAGAGACCAAGATGGAAACGTTCTTTACATTCCCACAGACATTCAGAATCCTCATTACCAACATTATCTAGACTGGATATCCGAAGGAAACACACTAGATTCTGCTGATGAACCACCTTCTGAATAAATAAACAAAAGGGTCGAATAAATGTCACAAATTAATGTAAACACGATTACCAATCGTGATAAGACTGGAGGTCCAAATCTTGTTGGAATTACTACTGTTAGTGGTAATTTCAATGTTACTGATAATTTCAATGTTACTGGTGTATCGACCATCAGCGGTCTTACCTATCCGACTGCTGGACCATTAAGTAACCGCAATAAGATCATCAACGGTGACATGCGGATTGATCAGCGCAATGCTGGGGCGAGTGTGACCAACCCTGCGGCATCGGCTCTTTATACGATTGACCGCTGGTGGATTTACGGAACATCGGCAACAAAGTTTTCTTGCCAGCAAAATGCGGGTTCAGTGACACCGCCAACTGGATTCACTCATTATCTTGGTTTCACTTCTTCGGCTGCAACAGCACCTGCATCATCGGACATTTACACCTTTAGCCATAAAGTCGAGGGATTCAATACTTCTGATTTTGGCTGGGGAACAGCTAACGCCAAAACTCTCACATTATCCTTCTGGGCACGCAGCTCTCTGACTGGAACATTTGGCGGTGGACTTGGAAATAGTGCAGGAAACAGAAACTATGTATTTAGTTTCACCA